>Ga0302221_10001252_pt1 | contig 16634 bp, 34 predicted proteins | sample II_Palsa_E2_1_FD_193517 | JGI IMG/M metagenome (GOLD analysis project Ga0302221, IMG submission 193517) | Peat permafrost microbial communities from Stordalen Mire near Abisko, Sweden - II_Palsa_E2_1 | ecosystem: Environmental > Terrestrial > Soil > Palsa > Peat permafrost | place: Sweden... | reverse complement strand
TTAGTATAAATAAATGGGGAGAGAATGCAATGATTATCGACATTATAAGGACGAAAAAGACAAAAAATCGTTATTTCGGTGACGAATATTAATACACAGCAAAGGTTAACAAAAATGTTTGACGGGAGGATTTTTGTGTGAGATGATTAGTTATCGAAACATAACAACCAGCCCCGAAAGGGGCTTTGACTGGAGTTAAAACAATGATTAAGAATACAAAGCAAGATTGGGCAATAGGTAAACAAGTGAAAGTAGGGTTTTTAAGTTTAATAGTTGAAAGTGTTAGAGCGGAATACGACTACTTGCCTGATATTTATACATTAAAGAGTTTGGACGGTAAAAAGACTTATGAATTTATACCGCACAATGGATTAACGAGAATTAATTAATTGATCAATAACACCGGAGTTATAACAATGAAAACATTAGCAGATTTAAAACGCCAAGCAAAAAATTATGAATGGTCAATGTTAAGCAATTCATGGTTTAAAACAGTGCCCGATTTTTTGGTTAGATTTAGAAAAGTAGAACAAACAGGAAGCCGTGACATTACATTTGAGACTATTAAAAATGGCGTGAAAACTTATTCTGGCACTGCTTGGCCAAAAGCAAAGTTACTTGAAATAACACAACATGAAGCTATTGAAGGTGGTTTCTATGTGACATTTCATGGTGAAACAGAAAAGGATTGCACGTTGAAATATTTATTAGTTAAAGGGGAATAACAATGACAGAACTACACAATAAAATATTTGGCGGCTTCAAGCGTAATTGCTGTTTTGGCTGGTCTGATGCTTCAATATTCAGACACTTAATGATGGTAGCAATGGATGATAAATACACTTTGACTTTTTTGATACGCGCTAAGAATTTTATTAATTAATGATACATAACAAAGGTAATATAACAATGTTGAAATATATTGAAATAGTAGACGCTGTAAACACTGTAAATGGTAATAGACAACGAATGAATAATGATAGCACGGTCAATAGTCTAGTTTGTTCTTTAGAATTATACAAAGACCGTGGAGAATTTGACGGTACGATTAAAAGCGCAAAAAAGTGTTTGCGTCAAGCTGACTATGAAATTGAGAAAGGTAAAACACTTAAATATTTTACAACTGGTTCGGGCCAAATAGAATTAAGTATTAACTATGATGATGCTTTTGAAGGCCACCATTCAGGACAATGCGAACAAGATATATATATGCTAATGAAACTGCCATACATTAAAGACCAATTGAAAAAAATAGATAAAAATTTATTAATCGCTGAATTAAAGGAATACGGTATTGAGGCAAATAATAAAAGTCATAAAGAAAATTTAGGTATGATGCTATGGCTGGCTTGCGGTGATATAACAGAACGAGAAGAGTTTGACTGTGATGATTGCGGAATGGATTGTGACGATACAAACCAGTTTGATAATAATGGCTATACATTTTTATGCAATGATTGTGCAATTCAACGTGAACCAGCTTAACTAACTGAAACATAACAACGGAAACAAAACCATGAGTACAACAAGTGATTTAACAAAGTTTGGCTTTAGAGAATTAAAAATGCTAGAACTACTATTAACAGCAATGCGTGAGCAAGGGTTACCAGAAGGATTTGAACGTCAAGAAGTTACACCCATGTTTAACCAAAAGAGTGGTTGTGTTTTCTTAACTAATAGCGAATATCAAGCAGCCATGTTAACGGGTGATAACAAGTTGGAGCTTTGGTTTAATTGTAGTTATTGCGGACATGAGGGATTTTTAAATGATTTTGATCATGAAGCACAGGATGATGATTGCAAGCAAGCTATGGTAGATGCGCATGAGGTAATAAATAATGCCAGCCAGAATTGATTTAACAGGTTACAGCGATAGCGAATTATCACTGCATGTTTTTAATGATGAATATTTATATCGCCAACGCCATAAAAACAGTTTAGGGGAAACACTAGATCAATTATATATTTATACACCGGAACAATATCAAGAATTATTACAAGACTTAGAAGACGATTTACAAGCTGATTTATAAATTTTACTAACTGAAACATAACAACGGAGTCACTACAATGCTAAAACTACCCTCAATCACTGTGTGTCCATTAAACGCTAATAACGGCCTAATGGAATGCAGCCTAATGAAAACCTTTTCAAACCCCAAAGACGCTTATGACTACGGCGATATTATGGAACTAACCCGCAATATTGTCGTTGAGTATGTTTACAACAACGTTCACTAACAACCCAAGCCCTGTCATTTCGGCAGGGCTTTTTATTTTGGAGTTATAACAATGCAATCAATCAAAAATATGAATGAACAAGAGCTAGTAAACTTTGCGCTAGGCGACATTCAAAATGCCTGCAATATTCCACCAATTGCACAAGCATTAAAAGACGTTACGTGCAGGCTTCGCGATTTGAATTGTAATGGCAATGATCATATTGCTATTAAATGGTTGATAGACAAGTTAGCAAGCTTAGTAGGCCGTGACGTTGAGGCAATTAATGAGCATGAAAAAAGCTTAGTTGATACATATTTTCAGGAGAAAAATTAATGTCAATCATAGACCTGATTGCTGATTTAAAAATAAGAAAACGTTTTTATTCATTCCAATTAGCAAAGAATTATAAAGATGATTTTAAACGTGGTTGGTATGAAGGCCGAATCGCACTTTGTGATGAATTTATTAGACAATTGGAGGGAGGTGCAGCGTGAAAACATATTCGATTGATTTATTAGTGTCTGAAACCAAAATTCTAAGGAGGGAATTTAAAGCTAAAACGGAAGAGCAAGCCAGAGATGAAGCATGGGAATATTTATACTCAAATGAATTTATTAATGAAATTGACGCCAATGGAAAAACTACGGATATTGAGCGTTTTGTGGGTGAAATTGAGGAGGTGACAGAATGAAAATTACCTATCAAATGGTTATAGATTACCAGCATGAAATAGTCGATATGTTACGCGAGGAGCTTTGCCATTCGGAAGCTGAATATATTATTGAACAGCTTGACCAATTAGCCCCACACTTTAACTTTGACAATCCGGAACATGAAAGTTTTTATGGTAAGGAAGGGGAAGAGCCGGAAAAAGGGGAAGCAGAATGACTAAATTACCAATAACAATCACCTTATCGCGCCGAATGAAATTTGACGTAGTAAGTACGCTGACAGAAGCTGATATTAAAATTATGGTAAATACGATACCATACGAAATAATCGAACTATTAGCCCACTATTGCGCGGAGAGAATACAATGAACAATAGAGTAAATCAAGACACGCGGATTGCAATATTAGAAACGAATGTTAGCCATATTGTAGATAGTTTAAACCGCATAGAATTAAAATTAGAACGTTTAGACAATGGAATGAAAGAGAATTTTAGAACCATGTGGGGAGGCTTTAAGACATTAACGCTGGACGTAGGCGCGAGTACCAGTGAGGTTCATAAACAATATTGGCGGGTTGTCACGTTAATTGTATTGGCCTGCGGGAGTTTTATTATTGGGCACGTTATGCACTGGTTTTAACTGAATTTGAGGCAAGGGGCAATCCATGAAAACCTACAAAGTAGATTTATTTTTCACTGAAACCAAATGTATCACAAAGGTATTTCAAGCAGAAACAGAAGACGAGGCTTGCGATATGATATACGAATATCAGCACGGCGACACCTTTGTATCTGATATGGATAATCATGGAAAATCAATAGATATTGAATCATTCATAGACAATTTTGAGGAGGTTACGCCATGAAACAAAACCGCCCAAACGATTTAAACACAAAAGTTGCTGTACTAGAAAACAATGGTAAACACCTAGAAAATACCCTTATCCGGCTTGAGAAAAAAATGGATGATAGCTTTACAAAGGTCGATGAAAAATTTGCAAAAATTGATGAAAAATTCGATAAGGTTGATGAAAAATTCGATAAACTAACAGCGAGAATGGATGCTAAATTTGAAAATTTTGAGACAAGAATGGCTGCCAATTTCCGCACTATTCATCTTGACCTATGGGGAATTGTCATTCTAATTCTTGGCAGTGAAGCAGGGATTATTTTTGCGCATCTAAAACACTGGCTATAATAAGATGGTATTGAATAACCAAACACTTTTTTAATGTTCCACAACAAAAGGAAACACAACCATGTCACTACCCACCCCACAAGCAAACCCGCAACCCTTGCTATACCGCGCCATTGAACCTACCAAATTATGCTTGCGGCACGCCATAAGCATCTGGGCATCTCACACAACCCCAGAACATCAAGGCCGCGTTGAAGGCTTGCGTTGGGCATTAGAAACACTTGAAGACTTTGAACGCATCTGGACGGTACAATTATGACTATCTGTGCTGATTGCGGCGCGAACAAAGGCGCGGAGAGTATGATTGACACCGATAACATGGAGCAACTAGCACAAAATTATCTTCTTGCGCAACACAATTTCACCCAAGAAGAAATATTTAAGCGTGGCGGTATAGCATTACCCAAATTCAAAACTTATACTGACATGGAGAAGTTTTTTAAGCATTGCCAGAAATTGTTTCCGCCCTGCAATAAGAGATTTAGCGATTTAGAAAAAGGCGGTGAGATTACGTTTGATTTGCTGCCGGAAGGAGATTGATGCGTGAACAAAGCCTACATGGGTGATTCGGTATATGCAGAATATGAGGGTTACAAGAATGGATAAAAACTACATCCTAACCTATCGCTGCAATATTGTATTACAGATATCTGTGGGTATGGCAGCCAAGGACGAAGACGAAGCCAAAAAAGCTGCTTTTGAAATTCTACGTACTCACCAATTCGACTGGAAGAAGGACGGCCAGCTTATTGAAGTACATCCATATCTTGAAACTATTGTGCTTGACAAAGGGGAAAATTCTGATGGACAAGATTAAAGAGTGTCCGTTCTGCGGCTATCAAGCCAAGCTTATAACGCAAGAATCCAAAGGCTCATTACATTTTGTTGTGGAGTGTGAGGCTTGTTGCTGCCAAACACCAAGGCATAAGGCACGGCTAACGGCTATCGAAACGTGGAACGCGCGCATCGTGCCAATGACGGAGGCGCGCTAATGACTGTCATTATCCTCTTCATGCTAGAGTTCGCACTCTTCATTGTTTGCTGTGGGCTAGTTGCCGCGACCATCTGGGGCATTGGTTGGATTGTAAAATATTTGTTCAGAAACCCCTAATGCTCCCTAGGCCTTTGTCCACGCTTCACGGCTATCACAGTCTTGATAATCTTTATCGCCTGCCTAGCATCAGCGCTGTTTATACTCCGCAGCTTGCATATATCCCGCTTGAGGTTCGCTAGGCTTTTGCGCATTAAATTGTCAAGCACGATCTTCTGTAGCTCTTCATCTGTCGAATCTTGGACGAATTCTGTGCTTTCGGACATATCTTGTGCATCCCGCGCTGCCTTTTAGATGCGGTAGTATTCCCCAAGGTGATAGTTTTTTCAAGCGGCTTAATTTCAGCCCCTACAGGATAAAAAAGCCTTCGGCACTATAACACCATACCCAGCCTCTTTAAACGCCGCTACGGGCTTCTAGCGCGGCCAGAAACCTAATCCTGCGGCATTCATCATGTGCGGATTCCATGCAAGCAATGGCAACACCCAGATTCGTGCGGTATTTGTTTTTTAATTGATCAATATACTTTTGCAGGAATTCTAGATCGTCTCCCCCATTCTGAGCCGACACTTCTTTCACCAGCTTCACCAAGTATTTTTTTTGCTCATCCCATGTGTTGTATTTTTTTTGATCCATTTGAGGCTCGCGCGCGCGTAAATAAAAATAAATAATGAAACATATATATATATATATGATATATATCAACTTTCTTCTGTTTCATCCCCTGAAACATAAGTGAAACAGTGAAACACTTTAGTGTATATTTTTTGCATAGTGTTTCACCTAGTGTTTCACTTTTGAAACAAAAAGTGAAACACCCAGAAACCCTTATGTATTGCGGCTTCCCGAGCTTTTTGTCTATGAGTGTTTCTTGGGAGCGTTTACACGCCGTAGAGGTTTTTCCGTGGAACAATTTCGTGGAACATATGGAAAAAATTATTCAAGATTATCCGATCTGATTAGTTTTTGTGCCTTAGCCTTTTTGATCATCCTATGAACTTTTGAAAGGTTTAAGCCTAATTCTTCAGCAATATTGCGTTGTGACATTTTTAGCTCAACCAGTTCTGCCACCCTGCACAAATCCGTTTGCTCAAGCGACGTGGTTGACCATTGCCCATTTTGGTGAAGAGTAGCCTCAAAAGAAGCAGCGCCCTTGTTGCATGTTTGTCGAACTTTTTCAAAGATAATGCGGAATTTTTTGTCAATCACTGCATTCGGATCTTTGGTGTCTTCAATAACAGGCCGAATAGCCAGACAAAGATTGAGGGAGTGGATAATCCGTGAAGAGCCAGCATAATCACCACCTTTCCCAGCATGGTGGATAAAAATCGTGGTCTTTCCCGTCTTTCGCAGCTTCATGAAAAAATCTTGCACAATTTTCCATTCGCTGCCCCTATTTAGATCAATAGAGGTTAAAAAGCCTAAATTATCAAAAATCACAACATCGAAGTTGCATTCGAGCATCCAGTACATAATTTGTTCTTGGCCGCGCGGATCATCCAAGTGTGGCATTGGATGTGGCGCTAATTTTTTCTGGGTGATAATTTGCAAATTAGTGGGAAAATCAAGTATTCCTTGGGACATTTCCGTGGCAATACTTCTTTCCCATAGTTCATTGTGGGACATTTCCGCATCAATAAAAAGCACGCGGCGCGGTTTGGTTGCCTGCAATCCAAGGAAGGGCTTTCCTTGGGCGATTGCATAAGCAAGATTTAGCGCAAATAATGTTTTTCCTGCCCCTGAAGGAGCATAGATCATAGCAATCCCTTCGGTGGGCAAATAATCATTAATCACATATTCTGTTTTTTCAGGTCTATCTTTCACAAATTCATCAAAGGGTATTGGCATGGGGATTTTATTACTACCATGCAATGGCACGACTTTCTTCTGGACATAAACAGTTTTTCCGGTATTAACATCATAATAAGGATCTTCTTCCATGACTTTCTTTAGCATGTCCTCAGCGGAGATTTCGTTAATTTTGTCCATAAAAAACCCTACCTTTTATATTTAAAGTGTATTATTTGAAGCTCGTGGGAGCCGGAATGGATAATTACAGTTTCAGCAAAGTATGTATAAATTAAAAACACAGCCATTTTTTGCAAAATTTCTTGAAGCTGATTTCCATAGTCATACAGAATTACAGATTGCCCATCGACGGGCCAAAAATAATCCTCATAGGAACACCCATCCGGCAAATAAGTTGCAGGTATACCAAAAGTAGTTTTTACAGTTTGGATAAACGTACGGGCTTTTGAAGAGAGATGTATTTCCAATAAACGACAGCCCCAAGCAGGAGGGCATATAAACCATTCGCGCAATATTTCGTTTGAAAAAGGCGGCCACGGCTTTGTGATGGGCTTTAACTGACCATTTTGCGGTACAAAAAGTCTTTTTGTATTGGCATTAGACACTTTCCATGTCCTTGTACAGAGTTACTAGTTGCAATTCCATTGCAATGTGCTAGCATAACTCTGTCAGTGGTTACGGAAGCTTACACGCAAGGAACAGCATTCATCAGGGGGAGGGGTTTCGCCGCCCCTTCCACTTACTAAGAACCCTAATACTACTCCCAAATTCCCAAGAAAGCATCCCCCAAACCAGTGCAGTCCCATGGCGAACCCGTATAATATCCCTGTAACTCCATTTGTTTGTCTTTTGGGGCATACTAAGCCCTTGGTATGCCCCTTTTTTGGCGCTCGTGTATTTTTTCCCTAAACCACTCCATAATCGCGCTATAGATTCGCAACCCACTCCCTTGATCCTCAACGCCATGGTCAATGGATGGATTGTCATTGGTTTCGATCACAAACACATTCCCATTATCCATTTGCTTGATATCAATACCCCAAAGGCCATATGCCAGAAATGGCATACACTGCTGGGCAGCCAGAAGAACTTTCTCCGGTAAATCAATTGCATAATCAACCACCTCATGCCTACCCTCCACGAACTTGCCGCGCCGATCATACTTCACCACCTTCCAATGCCCGTCCACTAGGAAATACTTGCAGGCAAATAAGAGTTTCTTATCCAGAAAACAAAGCCGCCAATCAAAAGATGAAGGGATAAAATCTTGTATAAGCAGGCATCGTATGGGTAGTTTAAACAAGGCACGACACTCACGCAGGAAGTCTTCTCGATTGCTTGCCAACCACACTCCTTGTGAAAAGCAAGAATCATGCCGCTTGATTACGCAAGGGTAGTTGATTCGTCCGGCCACATGCAAAAAACTCTCCTTGGCGACTATGCAGGAGTTAGGGTGGGGTATGGAAAACTGTTTGAAGGCTTCCAGCTGCCAGAACTTGTTGCAACCCTGTGATATGGCGTTGGGGGAATCCAGGACGGGGAGGGAAAGGTTTTCGGCGGCAAGTGCGAACTGCATTGTGTAATCGCCAGGGTGAGTAGTATCACGCAAAAAAAGGCCAGAATAATGGTCAAGCGTATGAATATCATCTCTGGCAATAATGCTTGGGTGAAGGCCAACCGCGCTAGCGGCTTCGCAAAAAAGCTCAATAGCATCCTTATTACTTGGAGAAAAGCGCGCTTGTCGGTCATACAGTATGGCTATCCTTTCCTGCTCTGGCATTGCTGATATCCTTTGTCATCTCAATGGCATCCATGCCATCAGCATAGTAGCTTAATCGCTTTCCTTCCTCTTTAAAACCATTTTTCTGCCAGAACGATATGGCGCAAGCGTTGTCCTGTCTCACCTCCACCTTGATAGACTTTTTCTTCAGAGCTACTCCCAGCGCCGCAATAAACTCGACGGCCTTGGTGCCAAGTCCTTTACCAGGAGCTGTGATAGCAATCGAATAAATTCTAAGGTGGAACTTGTAGAATTTGATGATGAAATACCCGACCATCTTGCCTTCAAAGTAGATACTGTGCATCTTGCCATTAGTGGTGCGCTTGATGAAATAACGCAGGCGATCATACGTAAAGCAGTCTTCCTTTTTGAAGGACGCAAATTCGATATGCATTAAATCGTTTAGCTCAGATGGTGTTGATCGTGGGAACATAGTTACCTCGTATAAAGCTTCATTGCAGCTGTGGTTGATCGGTGACTTCAATATACATGTGCTGGTCGGTGTTGACTTCAAAGCGCCGAAGTTTTTTGTCCGGCGTCTTGAACGTCAAATACCAAAGATGCAAAAAACGCGCTTCGTTGATGAGCAAAGATCCCTCTGGCAGAGGCAGCTCCAAGCTGTGCGCCGCGATGATGTCGCCTATAAGCATGTGGGTTTTTCGGCAAGAAAAGCTTCGCCAACTTTCAATGCCATGGAAGAACAATGTATACACAGCCAAGAAAGATCCTGACAAAGCTGATACTCTGGATCATCCTTGGCTATTTGTCCTTTTGGTATCAAATCGCTTATCTTGCCCATGGCGTGCGCCAAACCAGAGAGGGCTTGGAGAAGGCGAAATTTGTCAATCATGCTAGCGGCTCCTTGCGAGACATTAACGATATCGTCCGGGCAAATAAAATACTATTTTTACTGGTGTTTCTATATCGTGTAAAAATTTATGATTTGAAATAGATGGCATTGTAATCTCTAAAGCAAGCCATGGAGGCAATATATTTGTCGTTGCAGCTTTATAAAATTCACAGGCCAAAATAACTTTTTCTTGTAAAGATAATTTATTCTTATCATGTTTTTCAAAATAAATTTCATTTAATTTATCGAATCTTTCTTGCTGTATAGGGGTTAATTTTTCTTCTTTATTTTCGGTACTCATCATGTTTCCCCTAGCGCTAATGGCATCGTTTTGTGTGCAAGCTTTTCCTCCGTGCTCCCATTCAAAAAATCAATCTTGGGATAACGCTCCAATGCTTTGGCAAACTCCAGCTGTGCCTTGATCGTTGACACCACATTTTCGCAAAGCTTGCCAGTCACACCAGCTTCTTCAATGGATATCTTTCCAGAAGCAAGCTTCTCCAGCGTTTCCAAGGCAAAATTACGCAGCTCCACAATATTTTGTATCATCTTTTCTTGGCCCTCCTCATTATTTCATTCATGCTGATAATAGCATTAATCAGACGACTTTTGGCGCGAAACATTTTCAAGTCACTCTCGGGATTTTCAATGCGGCTGGGAATCTTTGCCGCTTTTTTCTGCTTGGCTTTTCTAGCCCTTTGAAGGTCTCGATTCTTCTGCGGGAAATCGCGCCGGTAGCGTTTTTGTTTTTCCGACAAGCGTTCCTTGTTCCGAAAATAATAATTCCGTTTAACGATACGGTGACAAATTTTGCATTTATAGCGCTGCACGCCAGCGCTATTCTTTCCAGCTTTGATAACATCCGGTGGCAAAAGCGCGCCGTGTACCGTGCAGGTATTCATACTTCCCGTGCCGCCAGATGCTCCTTGCTAATCACCAAAATCCAATCCCGCGTCTTCTCCGGCATGACATTGGCAATGGCATACGTCTCCCCGTAGCCGGATAACGCCACACACATCTTGGCAAGCAAATTTCCAAGAATGTGAACGCCAAGATAGATCTGTTCCGCCGGATCATCTTCCGCGTTGAAATCATGGCATTCGGTGCGGATCATACGCAACAATTTCGTTGCGGCTTCATCAGCCTTTAATATGCTTGCTGTCTTGTCTCGGACTATCATGCACGCAGTGCCCCTTGTCTTCTTGCGTTTGTACTTCCTCGCGGCTTGCCGCTGCCTCAACCTTTTTGTATGCTGCTTCTATTTCCTCATCATGCAGGATGTTATAAGGATCTTCTTTCATGGTCTGGTTTTCCAGCCAGTCATCAAAGCGCTGGGTGTGGATAAAAATCCTGCCACCCACCTTGATCAATGTTTTGCGAATACCACTAATGTTGTGCAACATGAGATGCCGGATGGCCAGGAGTGTGAAAGGATAAAACTTGTACACATCACGTATTCTAATATACTTTGTTTTTTTCACCGTAATGCTCCACTTAATCTATTGTATTTTTTGATTTTCTGTAGTTTACCACACCTGCAAGGTTTTATCAAGCTTGACACACGGGAAGTTTTCTTGTATTCTATCTCTCGTAACCTTAATGATCCATAACAAACGGAGACACAACATGCGAACCCCAGCTATAATGCAAGAAGGAATAACCCGCAGAAAGGATTCTGCTATGCAACCTCTTGTTGTCGTGCCACAAGCATTCTACACGCCGGACATCACCGCTTGGATATCACACCTTGTTAATTGGGGTGCTACCGATTTCCACAGTTTAAAAACATCGGATCAAGATAGATTGTTGTCGCTGGGTTTGCTTGGCGATATGAATCTTGCCCTTGGTATTGCTGGCTGCACTTCACTTGCCCATTGGCTACAAAATCCCACCGTTGAAAATCTTTTGGCGTTTGCCAAGAACGTGCGCTGGTACGCCGTTGAAGACTTGAGCTACCTCTTTGACATGATGATCAACGAGGAAATCCAATCACGAATCGGAGGTGCTGCATAATGATTACCGAAGCGCAACGCCGAGCAAGACTAGATGGTATAGGTGCTAGCGATGCAGCCGCAGTATTGGGCGTGCATCCCCACATGACGCCCTACGAACTCTGGTGTATCAAGACACGCCGCTGTGAGCAAAAGCAAATTCTAACGCCTGAAAAACTGCGCATACGTAACGCGCATGAAGCCACCATCGCCAATGAATATGCTTTCAGACATGAAGTAAAGCTCCAGCGCGTGAATGAAACCATCTACCATCCCGAACACAAGTTCCTGTTCTGCCACTTGGATAGAAAAGTTGTTGGCCAAAAGAAATTTGTGGAATGCAAAAGCAGCATCAGCTGGATGGCAAAAGCTTTTGGGGAATCGGGTACCACGGATGTCCCAACCGAATATCTCATTCAAATGCTGTTCACTTTCATTGTGACAAAATACACAGCGGGTGATCTTGCAGCGCTGATCGACATTGACACCTTCAAAGAGTTTCCCATCCCGCCAAATCAAAAGCTGATGGCGCATATTGAAGCCCAATGTATACACTTCTGGAATGAATACGTCTTGAAGGACATCCCTCCACCACTTGAAACACGCCACGATGTCGAGCTGATGTTCCCGGTTGCAACGACCGTCTACAAGCAAGCAGAACCCGCAGCGGTAGAGCTTTTCACCGCCATTGATGCCGCCTATCGCGAAGGCACAGCGTTGTCTGACAAACAGGAAAAGCTGAAGGATGATTTTTGCAAGTTCATCCGGGAGGCAGAAGGGCTAACCCATGGCGACACAGTTCTTTGCACATGGCGACCAAACGCCAAAGGCACGAGGGTGTTGCGGATCAACTATGGGGCTTTAAAACCAGAATTTGCGGAGGTGGCGGCATGAGAGCATTATCCGTAGTAGAAAACCAACCAGACATCTGGCACGAAAGTATGCACGCCGAGATCAAGAAAATGTTCGCCAAGGATCTCTCCGAGCACGAGTTTAGTATCTTTGTGGGCATGGGCAGGGCTACGGGATTAAACCCGTGGCTCCGCGAAATCTGGGCGGTGAAGTATGACAAAACAAAACCTGCGCAGATATTCATTGGGCGTGATGGCTATCGTGTATCCGCCCAGCGCAATCCAACCTATGATTTTCACACGACTGATGCGGTCTACAGTAACGACAAGTTCCGGCAAAAAAATGGTGACATTGATCACGAATACAATCTGCAGGATCGTGGCAAGCTTTTGGGCGGCTATGGCCTTGCAGGCAGGAAAGGCGCAAGTCGTCCATCCTATGTGTTTGTGCCAATCGAAGAATACGACACCGGCTTATCCCTATGGCGCGAAGCCAAGGGAGGCAAGAAAGAAACCATGATCAAGAAAGTTGCCGAAGCCCAAGTGGTGCGCATGTGCTGGCAGGAAGTCTATGGTGGCAGCTATCACGAATACGAAGCGTGGCGGGAAGCAGACGAAGTACGCAACACCAAGCCCCCCACCAAAGGGCTTACTGCCTTGGAAGAAAAATTTGGCCTGCAGAGCGCAGATGAGTCAAAGCAATCCCCTGTGGAAACCCTGCGCTGGTTGCTTGACACCGCAGGCACACTGGAGGAACTCACCCAAATCCAGTCCCGCGCCAAGAGCTTATCCACCGCTGACAAAGCGCTGTTCCGGGGAGAATTCATCGCCAAAAGGCAAGTGCTGGAAGCGCAAATTGCCTCCCGTCAAGAACAGGGGATGGCATTCTAATGCTGACCATCATCATCCTTGCCCCTGTTTTGATTTCACTGCTCTGGCTGATCGGGGGCTTGGTGTACGCGGTATTGTTCCTGTGCGCCTGTGTGATATTCTCATGGATGTTCAAAGGCCATTATCTCGTGCTGCTAGCGATTGCCATCTTGGCGATTATCTTGTGTAACCTCTGGGATTGGCTGAGGAAACCAAAGGATACTGCATGATGAAAACCATTCTGAAAAAAAAACTTTCCGCCCGTGGCTATCCCCTAGCAGATAAACACTATCCCACAGCGCACAAGGAAGCCAATACCGCCGAAAAGCGCCGCTTTCCCAAAGGCTATGAACATCTCAAGAAAGAAGTCAGGAAACTCCACAAAGGCGAACTCATGGGCAAAAACACCCGCTCTGGCAAGATAGAAGTGGAATCGCGTTATAGGAAAGATGCGAAAGAAATCGCGTATCACGAGCGCACTGAGCACAAAAATTTGCAAAGGCTGGACAAAAAGTCCAAAACCAGATAAAAAGAACAGCCGCAGGGTGCGAAAGCACCGGCCAGGATGGCCAACTGCGGCCCCAAAACAGCAGCGCTGCGCGCAACATTATATCGAAATATACTCATGAATCCAAACAGCGCCGGGAGCTGCATTGCCGCCAGACTGGTTAGCATTACCAATTACCGCAGCCCCTCCACCACCACTCCCAAAACCAAGTCCTGCAGCGCCATTCAACCCAGTCCCAAAGGTCGCACTCCCAATGCCGCCTGCACCATATGGCCCACTAGCACCATTACTGCCAATCGCATAGGAAACTGCTATCTGGATACCCGCAGCAGAAGGTGCGCCATTGCCATTGACTTGATTACCAAGCGTCCCAATGCCTCCCGCAGAACCAGCTATCATATCATTGCCAGCCCCCGTGCCAGAAGCCGTTCCACCCACACCACCCGTGCATTGCAGAAGTGTTGCACCCGATCCGCCATTGGCCTTGATCGTGCAAGTGCCACCTGTTCCACCAGGATTAGCACCCGCTGCCCCGCCTGTGCCAAGCGCGCCGATCACAATTTGCGCGGTTGTCCCGCCTCCCAAAACGGTTGCAACAGGAATCAGCGTTTCAGCAAATCCGCCATACCCACCTCCTGAGCCAACCGCCCCTTGGCTTGCACCACCCGCAACCCCAGCGCCACCGCCGCCTGATGCCACCATTCGGAACCAGACATACTGTGTGCCGGTGGAAGGAGTATAGGTGTAGGTGCCAGCTCCCGCGACAAAGGATACCGCGTTGCATTTGGTGATAGGAGGCAGTGTTGACCAAGTGGGTGTTCCCGAACCACCAGACAGCAGGGTATTCCCGGCTGTTCCGGCGGCAGTGGTGCTAACCGCATTGGTGGAGGTTGCATAATAAGCAATCGCCCCGGCTGTCCCTGCATTCACGGTGCCAGAACCCGCAGGAGAAGCCCAAGTGCCATCACCGCGCCAGAAGGTTGCGGAAGACGCACTTGCCCCACTATTCAAACTTCCAACAGCCACTTGTACTGCAGAGGGGAGTGCCAGTGTGAAAGCCGGAACCCCAGTCCCGCTGGTTGCCAAGACACTATTGTTGGCGCTCGCAATTTGTCCAACCGCTGTTGCCGTGGAGGCAAACAGCACACTATTGGCGGACAGTGTTGTGATTGGCAGCGTGTATGGGCTATTACTAAAGACATTGGAAGCACTGCCAAGAATAAACTCCCCTGCCACTGCTGTGTTGGGATAGGTCGCTGTTGACCAAGCCGGTGTCCCGGATTGCAAGTTCAAAATCTGTCCATTTGTGCCTACCGGCAAGAGCGCCATGGCAGACGCCCCTGATACCGGAATAGAACCCACAGCCGGCACCAGGGCTGCTCCCGTCCCGCCATTGGCCATTGAAAGCGGCAGTGTTGGCAATTGTGCTGTGGTTGCCAGGGTACCCGAGGTTGGAAAGGTGACAGAAGTCGCCCCGGTGTAGGTTTGGGTGACATTAAAAGCACCGGACGTGGTAAACGTGCCTCCCAGTGCAACTGCTTTTCCGCCAATAGAGCCAACGGTGATAGCCCCCGTATTGGCGAGCGTTGCATCCCCTGACATGGCAACTGCTGTGGCAACATTGGAGCCATTGCCCACAAAAATATCACCGGAGGGCAGTGTTGTTGGCAAGCTGGTGGAAGCAATTGTGATTGTCCCAGGCCCATTGGTGACAGTTATCCCAGTACCAGCGGTCAGCGTATGGATGGCCGGAATGCCGGTTGTGCCATTGCCGATAATGAGCTGCCCATTGGCCGAGATCGCCGTTGTCCCGCCGTTGAATGACAGGTTCCCAGTGGACAAAACTTGTCCATTGATCGTCAATGTAGGATTGATCAGCGTTGAGCCGCCCAAGGTTGTGACCAGCGCGCCATATTCGATAACGCCCGTTCCACTCACCCAATAGCCAGACGCCGAATTGCAGTTGATGGTGCATTCTAGCACATAGCCAAAAGTGCCAGTTCCAAGCGTCAAGAACGCCAAGGTGCTGGGCGATACGCAAACTGCGGCTGACACGGTAAAGGTTGCCGTCCCAGACAGGGTATAGCTGTCCCCAATATAGCCATTGATGAGCGATACCACCGCCGTTCCAGAGATGAGCGATGAGGTGTCAGTCGCGTGCATATTCCCGGCAATACTGGTGAAGCTGCCAGCTGAGATATTCAAAATCGATTGACCGGTGCTGGCGTAGAAATCGGTGACGGTAATAATGATCGTGGCATTGGGATTGCTGCAGGCAAACGCGGTGCCATAGATACCGTTGTATAACCCCCCATCCTTGGTGACGGTGCAAGTGCCAGTTCCAAGCACAGAGAAAGCTACGCCGCCGCTAGTTGGGGTACGCCAAGCTATTCCAGAACTGGTGAAAGTTTGTGCTGTACCCGTCGGGGTGTAGGTGGCATTGCCATTCACGATCACGCTGTTCTTTGCAATCCCCCCTGCATTGGCCAACGTGACAAAAGATGCGAGGGTGAGATTTTCGTTGTAGATGCCAGCTGCCACCAAGACGAGAGCAAGGTTTGTTGCAGAAGCCCCAGCTGCCACCGCCGCATTGATAGCCGATTGGATAGTGGTGTAGTTGCCCTGTGGGCCGACTACATAGGCGGTGATAATGGCTGGAACCAGGGTGTCGCCAGTGAACTTTAAGCCTGTGCCAAGGGTGATATCCTGCCCTGTAGCCGTCACACCGGTAGGATTCCCATAGAGCGTCAAAGCAGTCAGGCCAGAGAGATTGGCTGCGGTGGTGGCGCTGCCTGCTGTTGTCGCAGTGGTTGCTGTTGCCGCATTCCCCG
>Ga0302221_10001248_pt1 | contig 16665 bp, 3 predicted proteins | sample II_Palsa_E2_1_FD_193517 | JGI IMG/M metagenome (GOLD analysis project Ga0302221, IMG submission 193517) | Peat permafrost microbial communities from Stordalen Mire near Abisko, Sweden - II_Palsa_E2_1 | ecosystem: Environmental > Terrestrial > Soil > Palsa > Peat permafrost | place: Sweden... | reverse complement strand
ATAACGACCTTAAAAGGCTATTAATTCGGCGAGGCAAATTATTATTAAGGCAATAGCTTATGCTAAGATAGCGGGACACCAAGTTACATGCACCTTTTATTATACTTGCAATTAGCACGTTAAAGCTTAAATGCATTAAAGACTTAATTAGTTAGCATCGGATTGCTAAAGTGACTTATATAGCACCTTAAGGTTTATTACTTGCAAAGTCCTCCTTTTAAATAACCTTAACCTCTCAAATTACAAATAAGAGAGATTAAACCTTTATTTAAGTCATTTTTTAAGCAACGACAACAATAACTTAGTTATTTTACCCGATTAGCTCCGCCCGAGTTTGCTAATAGACTTTATTTCACTTATGTTAAAGGGTAGCTTAATATACTTTATTTTATATTATATTACTTTATAATTTTTTTTACTAAAATTCATTTCTTCTTTTACTATTGCATTATTACTTTACCTCTTTCTCTTATTACGCTTAGCATATTCTATTAAAGGCGCAAAAGGAGTACTTTTAACTTTAAAGACTTAACGTCGCTATTAGCCTCTTATATATAATCGCTATTTTGCTTTTAATTTATTGCTATCTTATATATAGCGTTAACCACATTCGCGCTTATAAATGCAAGGAAGTCGATTCTAGAAGATAGGTTCTTTTTTATAAATAACTTAATAATAAGAGAATATATTTTAAAGATAAAGTAAAAGGACTTTCCTTTTATATTAAAATATAGCTTAAAATTTTGCAAGCTTAACTTCTTTAATAATATAGTTAGTAAAAGGGAAAGATGTTTTTATAGTTATTAACAGTTATAGCGTATCCGATTTATACTCTAGTCCTTCTTTTTAAAGCTTAATCTTAAACTTTATTTAAAATATAGCAATAATTTAAGCTGTATCTTTTCTTTTAAAAAGGGTAATATAAAAGCTAATTTACGCGTTTTAATTGTTTAGTTATAAAGCATTAGATTATAAGCTAAGTATTAGGGCAGTTTGCACTTACTCTTATTGCCCGCTATCCGCGTAGCAAATAGCTTATAAGAAGTCCCTTCCTTTGCCTTAAAACGTGCTAGCTATAAAGAGATAAAGATTAAGTTTAAACAAAGTAGCTTATAAGTTACTATTTACACTTTAGTTATATCCTTTTAACAAATCTTGCAAAGCTATTCTTAATACTAGACTCGCTTTCGAAATTAAAGACAAGTTTATAATTATATTTGCATTTATAACAAAGGATAAAGTTAAGATATAGGCTAAGATGCTCTTTCTTAGATCGCTAGAGTTAGTAACAAAGGTTACTAAAATAAAGAGCATATATATAACAATTAGGGTAAACTTCGGCTTTAAGGACTTAAAATTAAAGTAAAAATTTATAATTGCTTATAATATTCTTTTACTTTATTATATAGATGTCCGAATATATAGCCTTCTTATACCCTTTAAGGCATTATATTATACTTACTAACTTTTAAATTAAAAGATAAATTTATAATACTTGTCTAAATGTCACTTATTTCTTTACTAAATTGCTATGCTATAAGGTTTAAGGGATATGTAATAGCCTAAAATATTAGAGCACTATATTCGTCTAATATTTCGATTAAAATTAATACTCTTATAAAATTAGGGTATAGCGCTAACGCTAGCACTAGCTATAAAGAAGGTTTATTAAATAAAAGAAAGTTAATACTAGTAAAACTAGGGAAATGCAAAAGCGATAAGCTTGTAATCGGGTTATTAATATTTAGCTTCCCCTTAACCCTTCGAGTGTCTAATATCCTTGCTAGCTCCCTTATTCTTTTCTTAGTCTCGACGCCTTTTAATTGATATTTGTTAAGCTTTTTAGCAGCAATTTCCCTTAGCTAATCGCATATTTAACGTATATATAAATTCTTTGTTATATCCGCGTCTTTGTAAGTGTCGGCATATGCAATATATTAGCTTACTACTTTAAAAACCTTAAAATAATATATATATACTTCTTTGCATTAAACGTTTACAATTAAGGCATTATTAGCAATTTGCATATCTAATAGCCGATAGTAATTTATATAATGCAAAGTGCTATACAAGTCTTATTTGTTTGGGAAATAGTTTATCCCGGTTGCACTTTTTATATGGGCAATAAAGCTAGTCGGCGGGTTTATTATTCCTCCTTAAAAGTATAAAGTCGTGGACATCGCCGTTTATATAGCTATTATTATAATTATAAGCATTATAAGACATATTGTGTTTATTATCAAATGGGCTTAAGTGGGCGCAATATTGCTTAAGTTTCGCAGCTAAAAGGCGTTTTTAAGACTAAACAAACGGATTAAGACTAAGACTAGAGGGCTATAAAGTACTAACTTAGTATTTATTAAAATAGTTATATAACTTATCGTTTATTAGAAAGGGGACCGAGCAAGTTTAGTATTATCGCTACTAATTAATCTTATTTAACATGCTACTACTAACAAGTCGAGGTAATTGTTAAGAAAACATAAGCGAGAATAAGCTAAAAGACAGGAGGAGTTAGTTATTATATAAGGCCCGGCAAGTGCAAGTAACTACTTTCAAACTTAAAGTGCTACTTTATTCCTATTATAAATAATTAAAGCTATCCTAAAATCCTATTTGCTTTTTTACTTCTTTTATAAACCTTTATAAGTCCTCGCGCTTCGGGATATTATTCTATTAGTGTATAGTGCAATCGGCATTTATTTGCTTAGTTTTCCGCTTTATCCCTTTATTTCCTTCAACTTATGCGAAATAATCTAATATAAAGTATTATTATCCTACTATACACTTTATCCTCTCGCTATCTTTTTATCCTTTTACTACAAAAGAAATAATAAACGATAAGATATAAAATAGTAATTTGTTAAACTATTATTAAAAGTTAAAGTAAAAACGCAAGTTTTAAATACGCTTACTTAAGTTTATTAAATAGTATTGCTAATTACATGCATCTTTGCATATTATTTCCCTATTCCCTTATTATTGCTGCAAGTAAGACAAATAACTCCCTTTATAACGCCTTTATCGTTGCAAGTTAAATATTTAATTATCTTTTGTTTCGAAAAAGCTTTTGATAAAGTAAAGGGTAATTAAAAAGAAGATCGACTTTAAAAGGGTTAAGTTATTTTTAATAATTACTTAAAAAACTTTCGGGTATTTAGTTTAAGTGCTTATATAATTTGGTTAGCAATCCGATATTAACCGAGAAAACCCTAATTTAATTAGGCTTTAATCCTTTTTGAGCTAAAACTATACACTTAAGCTTCTTTAAATAATTGTAAGACTTTCTCCGATTACGTTATACTTAATATCGTTATAAGACTAGCACGTTTGCTTATTTGCAAGAAGGGTAGCTATAAAAGCCACATGCCTAGTTATGCAAGGCAAGCGCGGGGTTTAGGGCATTAATGTAGCTACTCCTCCTTCCTTGTCGATATTACTAATAAGACGAAGAAGATTTCTTCCTCGCAAGCAAATAATAAAGGAAGTTTCGCATTTAATATTACTATTATATATATATCTAGTCTTGTATATTTAAGTATAGCTAAAATGTGAATAGAAGAATAACACTTAGCCCTTCGCTTAATATATACATATAAAACTAACCTTAACTATATAGCTCGAGATCTTTGCTTATTAGTATATAATTATTTACCGAGTTAATACGCTAAAGACTTAAGTTAGCTTTATTTTCGTTACTATTACTTGTATATAATAATAAGACTTTAAAGCCTTATATCCCTTATTTGTAATTAAAGCTAATCTTGTCTACTTTTACCTCCTCTTTTACCTCGAAATTGTAAACTATTAAAGAAACTTAAAGTATATTAGAGATAAAGGAGATAATAATTTGCCTTTAAATATATTAGCAATATTTAATAAAGAGTAACTATAAAACTTATTAAAAGGACTTTTATAACTCTTAAAAGTAGTAAAGCTGCTACTAAAGCAAGTAATATAGCTAAATTTAAGCTAAAAATAAAGGTTAAAACTTTGAATTTTAAAGCTTTTCTTAAATAAAGCTACTTAAGCGAGAAGCAAGCGGAAAAGTAATAAGTAATAATAGTTGCAATAGCTACAAATATAAGACTTCTTTCCTTGTAATTGCCTTATAAGATAAAGGCAAAGGCTAACTAGAATAGGGCTAATATAGTAAGGCTTATAAAGAAGAACACTTATAAGAAATATCTCCAAAAGTCTAAGAGGGGTGTACAACTAAGGTATAGCCTCGAAGACATTATAGCTTATATATAATTAATATATGGGAATTTCTTTTAAGAAAATACGCACATTAATTATAAGGCTTAGTAAAAGAGACAAGGCTTATAAGCTATATAATATTACCGGCTTAACCTCCTTCTTGTTATAAATAACAAGTATAACCTCCCTTATAAAGATGTATATAATAAAAATTCCTTAGATAAAAAAGTACTTTTAAGACTCCTTGCAAGGGTTACGCTATTAGACAATAGCGTTTATAATATAAAGAATTAATATAAGAAATGTAAACAAGTATATTGCTATAGCAACTAGAGCGGCTATAACAAGGATAAGTGTAAAGCAATAATCGGTAAGAAGGTAAACTAGTATAATAGGGAACAAGGAGGGCGTATACAAATTGCCTCATTTTATAAGTTCTTCTTATATATCGAATTAGATCCTTATATTAGTTTGCTATTATAGCTTAATATTGTTATTATAAGAGGCCTAGCTATATAAGATTAAAAACCTCAATTTCTATAAGGACTATAGCTTTATAGTCCTTACTTTATTTTTTCTAAGATTATAAGTTTATAGTCCTTGCAATTTCCAGAAATCTTAACTTTTCCAGCCCTTTCTTTTCCTTTTAAGGACTAGCGGGATTATAAGTCCATAGTCCTTGCGATTCCAGTCTTGCTTTATTTTCAAGGATTATAACTTTATAGTCCCCTCCCGATTGGCTAACGTTATAGCCTATTTTCACAATCTAGCCTCGTATTTAAGGCAAGCATAGTAATATTATTTATATATTATATTATTTATATAAGATATCTCAATTGTTCTTTATAGCTAGTGTAATATGTAAAGCTATGCTTGCTAATTTAGCAATACTCTAATTTAATGCGTCGTCTCTCTTATACTTTGCGCACAATTTATCTATAATTATTTATTAGCTAGTATATTATGCTTTAGCTTCTTTAGGGATAAGAATCTTATATACAAGCTCCGATATCTCCTTAATATTGCTTTAACTCAATTAAAATCTTAAGAAATTTAATCTATTATATCTCTAGTATTACTTTAACTAAATTAAGTTCTCGAAGACAAAAAAGTCTTACTAAGTAATAAGAACTATAACATATAATATTAATACTTTACTTTAAACTATTATCCTTTCTTACTTGTTTATATAAAAATTTAAAGGCTAATATACCGTGTTTTAATCGTATGCCTTTAGCTGCGTTAGCAATAAATCTTGCATATAAGCCCTAGTGCTTCCCTTATATTATAGTAAGCACTAACACATTATACACTATAAGGCTACAAGTAATAGATTCTTTAATATTAGATTCCTAAGACAGATTAGCTTTCTAATATAAGGAATAGTATAAGGATCGATAAATATAAGAAGGTTTAAATTTCCAAGTTTTAATTATTACTTCCTTTTACATTCCCCTTAGCTCTTTAGTTAACTTTTAAAGCACTTTACTTCTTTTATTACTCCTATTAGCCTATTTTATCCTCCTTATTAATAATAGTTTTTAAGGAAATAATTTAAACCGGCGCTTAAATAGCCTTAGCAAGACTAAGCACACTACTAAGTAGCCCGACTTAATTATTATCCGAGGAACTTGTCACGTTAAATAGCATCTATTAGTTCATTAATATAGTTAAAGCAATTATAGCGATAAAGATTGCCTTTACTCTAAAATGCACTTGCTTTAACGCGCCTTCTTAGCTACTTATATAGCTGCTTATATCTTAAGATCTTAAATAGCTTATCTTAAAGCTTATTTGTAAAATTCCGACAAACTAGCTATTAGCACAAATTGTAACTACTAAGCACATCTTAAATATTCTTAAGCCTCTTAATATTAAGGGGGGACTTCTTATATTGCTAGACTTAATTAAAGCATCCGAAAGTGTAAAGCTTAATATTTTAAAGGATAGCTAGCTATAAATAGCTCTATCTTCCGGGTTAAAATTCAAGATAGCAAATAAAGTATACATTTATAATAACTATAAATTAAACCTTATTAACTATTTATAAGTAAGATAAAGAAGAATTTAAATATAAGATTCAAGAATCTTTAGCAGCAAAAGTAAATATATTAAATAGCTACGTCTTTATTATATATATGCAAATTAGTAAGTTATATTTAACCTTTAAAGATACTTCTTTATTAATAAGCTTTTAAAGAGGCACACTAAAGACTCGACCTTTTATATTAATGTTAAATCGAAAGACTTTTAAGATATCTTAAAAGAGGCTTTAAAAGATGTCTATAAGATAAGTTTAATAGAAGAAAAGCTAATAATAAGTCTTTTTTTGCAAGAATTAACCCTTTACTAAGCTTAGTATAAGTCGAGCGACATCTCTTATACTATTACCTCTTAAAACTTAAGTTATATCGAAGTATTATATATACTAATATAACGTTTATAAAGCACTTTAATTTATTAATCAATTGTGAAAAGAAAATTTATACTCTTATAGCCGCGCGTCTCTTCTTGCTCTTTAAGTATAGCAAGATTATATATAATCTACTTTAAGCGCTTTTTAAGCTAAATACCCTAGTTTATATTACTTGTTTCGGTACTAAAAAACTATAATATGTTATATATAATTCTTTTAAAGAGAAGATTAATAAAGCAAAAAAGAAGTATTTTAGTATAAACTACTAATTTTTCGACTTTAATAATAAAACATTTAATAAGGCCTTTATCGAGTTAATTATTTCAAAATTCCGGGGGATAAAGCAAATTAACACTTTACTAGCTTTCTCTCTTAAATATTATTTAAATAAGAAACAAGTTAAGTCTTATCTCGTTAAATATAATCGAAAGTTTATCCGCTTAATAGGTACTTATTATTATTACTATTAAAGTAAAGGATTTCTAATATATAAAAGAAAACCGGCAAGGTTTTTTATCGATAGTCGAGTTATAATTAATATTAATTTTTTCTAGAAAATAAATTTAAATTACTTTTAGCTATATATTAACTTAGCTAAGGCAAGGCTAAAAAATAGCTTATCGGTAGTATATATAAGCGGGCCGCTATTGCTACCTTTAAGAAGGCTACTGCGCGATTACGTTAAAAGCGATAATATTAAATTAAATAATTTAAAGGAGGACAATTTCCTTATTTGCTATCCGATAATATTCAATTTTAGCTTTAGCGACAAGCTATAAAGTACGTCTTTTTGCTCTTATATTGCAATATATATCCGACTAATTAATAATATATAATAGAGCTTGCTATTACTAATATTAAAGATATCAAATAATCACTTTTGCTTTATATTTATTTGTTAATACTTAATAAGCAAAAAGATGTTATTATAGCTCTTGTCGAGGCTTGCCTTAACTTTAGCGTAATATTTAATAACTTTGTTAAAGGAAAGGGGAAAGGTCTTAATATACTCTTATAATATAACTTCCTTTATACTATTTTATTTCACATAATAGACTAATATATAAAAGTGGCCTATTAAGAGTCGGGAAAACTTTTATAGTAAAAGCAATATTTAAGCACTTAAAAAGGCCCCTTTATTTAGTAAGTTTTTTTCTCTTATACCTTATAAAGCATAACTTTAATTAACTAAATCTCTATTAAAGAATTACTTCGCAATATAACAAAACTCGAAGACCGACTCTCTCGAATCTTTAAGACTACTAGCTACTAAAACTCTATTCTTCTTTTAAACGAAGCGGATATCTTTCTTAAAAGCTATTCGCTTAATAATTTAACTTGTAATAGCCTTATCTCTATATTCCTCCGCAAATTAGAATATTACAAGGGAATACTATTCTTAACGATAAACTAAGTAACGCAGTTTAATAAAGCAATTTTAGGCCGAATTTATCTCTTATTAAAATATAAAAACTTAACTTAAGTTGCAAGGAGGCAAGTTTAAAGGAACTTCCTTTCTCGGGTAATTACTTCTTTTAAAGATGCAAATGTCACAAATAAAGAGCTAAAAGAATTAGCTATTATTAAGTTAAACGGCCGGCAAGTAAGCTACTTTACCGGATCCTTAGCCTTTAATCTTACTAATACCCTTTTTAAATAAAGAATATTATATTTATAGCTTAAGCTTTTGCAAGAAAGGAGAAGAGCAAGATAAGATTTCTATATGCAAAGAAGGCTTTAAAGGCAAATAAGAAGTTTTTCCGGGAGTTTTATAAGATAAATGCTCTTAAGTCTATATACTAATATAAAAGATATAATCTCGAGAAAGTTTATTATATTAAAAATATAAGATATCTTTCGTTTCTTTAAGTTTTGTATTTATTAATATTTTTAGCTAAATTAATAAGGAATATATAAGCAAGTACTATGCCCTCCTTAACTAATTTTCTACTTTAAAAAGATTACAAGTAGCATAAGTGTAATATTAACTTATATATAACTTCTCGGATATATTAAAGTTTCTTGTTTTATTATATATATAAGCCTTCCCCTCCTTAAGAAACACTTTTTAAACAAGATTCTTGCCTTTGCTCTAGTTTTAGCTAGCTTTTTAATTATATAATTTACTAGTTTCGGAGGTAATTGTCTAAGTTTAATAGGGTATTAATACTTTAAACCGCTTACTTAGCTTAAATAGCAGTTTATTATCTTATTATAAGTGCTATTTAAGTCTTAAGCCGAAAAATATTAATATATTATTAAAGCATTGCACGCTACTTAAGCCATATCGTTAATACTATTACTTATTAGCAATATAAATTAAAACTTGTCTTAAAAAGTTTATCTTTTTCTTATAAAGATGTTACAATTATCCTTTTAACTATTTTAATTAACGTTAAAGAGCTTCGACAAACGATATAAAGTATATTAGCTTATTATCCGTTTTAGATATTACTTGTTACTATAAAGTATTAATATATAACTCTTTAAAAGTTTTCTAAATCGATAAATGCAAGCAATCTTAAAGTCTTTAAAGTTTTAATTGCTAGCAAATACTTTTAAGTTTATAAAATTATCCCTTTTATTAGGACTTATATTATAGTTATAGCTAATAATAATATTATATAACTAAGTATTATCCTTCTTTAGCTTTTAGCACCCTTTAAAGATAAGAAGATAAGCATAATCGGGATATGCTAGCAAGTAAAACGTCTCGAAACCGGGACAATTAAAGAACTATATTATAATTAGCTAAGTGCTATATATATTAAGTAGCGCAACTTCGAAATATCAGCAACATATAATATTAATAGAAGTATTTTATATATATTTAAAAGGATATGCGCTCTTTAAACTAAGATCTTATAAGATAAAGGTTTCTTATTAAGATTTGCAATAAAGACATAAAAAGGACATCTTTTTAAAGCTAATAATAACAACTTTATTACACGTTAGCTAGTTATAAAAGGATAAAAGACTTAAGTTTAATATAACCGGGAATATAAGATTAAGACAACTCTTAAAAATAATATTAAATTTCTTTATTAATATAAGAGATAAGGGAAAAGTAATTAAAAAAGCAATTACACAAGTTTATTTATAAAAAGACATATCTAGCAATAAGTCAAAATTTTATAAGAATAACGCAACTTGACTATTTTATAAGCAATAACCTTAGTTTACTTATTCTTTATATCTCTTTATATTTACAAATTTTGCTATTATTTGCAATCTTTTGCTTTTTTAGTTATATTATAATAATACTTTATCCTTTAAAGGTTATATAAAGATATCTTTACTCGTTATATTCTTTATCTAATAGCTAGCTACTAAAAATATCAAATTAATCGGGCTTTATAAGCGTAATATTTAAAATATTCGGTTTATGCTAATATCTATTCTCTTTACTTACTTTTATAGTTATATTAAGGCCTAAGCACTTTATACTTTAAGCGAGGTATAATTTATCCTATTATTTAAGATGCTTAGCTAATTTGTATTATAAATAAGCTAAAGAAGCCGATAAGATCTATTAATAAGACAAAGAGCAAAGATTAATTATTAAAAGTATTAAGTTATAATTGTTAATAAAAGAACAAAAAAGTTAATAAATATTAGTTGTTATTTTTATATTTAAGTTAACTTAAGCTTTTAATTATAGCTTTTATAAGCATTCAAAATTTCTAACATATAATTAAAAGGATTACTAAGAGATAAAAGAGAATTAAGTATTATAATTATATCTTATTTATAAGTTATCTATAGCTATAAAGGTATTATAAATCCGTTACTGCTCACGTGATTATTTTTATCAAGTAAATATAAAAAAGGGGTTTTAATTATATAACTACAAACTTATAAGCTTTATTATTTAAGGCTAACTTCTTTTTATTTAAACTTTCGCTTTACTTTTAAGAGGAGGGTTTATAGCTATAACTTAATAACTCTCTTTAATCTTATTAAAACTTTTTATTTTTGTATTTCTCTAGGAATATTTTATTTCTAATATCTTAATTTAAAATTCGGTTTTTAGCCTTTATACTAGGGTTCTTGTTTTGCTCTTATTTAGCCTATTAAAAGCCAATGTCGGTTAGGTTTAAGTATAGCTAAAATTAGCCGCTAACTACTATTCCCACTACTATAAGGGGCTTAAAATAGGCTTTAACGCTAAATATAGCCTTATTATCGTTACCCTCGCTTATACTAATATTACAAATTTGACTCTAATTTTAGATTATGCTCTAATTCTAACACCTTAGTTAAGCTTTATTACTTTATTTTTAGCCTCTTTACTTGATTAGATTTTAGCTTAATTTTAGAAGCCTTTTAAGCTATTTTATAATTTAATTTAAGCGCTGCCTCTAGTTTTAGACTAGTAGCTATAAAATCCTTTTTCTTAGCTATTACGTGAGAGCAAGTAACCGAGAGCTAATTATATGCGTCAAATCCGGAAGCTTTCTCCCTTATAAAACTAAAAAGAGTTTGCAAAGGAGAATTTTCTCCGGAGTATTGCGATAAGCAACAAAAATCAAATAAATTAAAATTTTTTTATATAAAATTTTTGCATATCACATTTAACTTTAGCTAGCGTTTAAGTTTTATTTATCTTTAAACGGTTTTAAAGGGTAACTAAAGTAATTTATTTGCAAAGCGTAAGAAGTAAATGCTACTAAGTAATAAACCTTACCTTATTACTTATCAGTAATAGCTAAGCGTCTGCAATTACACAATTTAAAAGACGCTAGAATTAAGCCTCGCAAATTTAGCTTTAATAATAAGAGGACTTAAGCTCGGGCTTATATAACAAATCTCGCATTAAGCTAATTAATCTTTAGTAATCGTTTATCTTCGGACTAATTACTTTAAGAATTTGTAGCATTCTCCTTTTAACTAACTTTTAGTTGTAATTATAAATGCAAAGTCGGGATTTTTACTTGTATATTACTTAGTATCTTTTTAATATTTAACCGAGTTAAACATTTAACACTAATTAGTAAAAGCTTATAAATTATTAAGTAAGATAAGCGAAAGGCAAATTGCAAATTGCTAAAGCGCGTTCTTCCTTTGCGCTATAATTGCAAAAACCCGCTTTAACCTTTAATTTAAATATTGCTATAGCATTATAGCTAAAGATATTATTAAACAAGCTAAGCTATATATTTGCAAGATAATACATATTTATCGTGTGCTTAAAGCTAAAGGTAAAGAGTTAAACAAGTTAAACGATCTTATAAGACAAACAAGTAAGTTTAAAGAGTATAATTAACCCTTTATAAAAGGAATATGCTAAGGTTATATTAGTTTAAAATTGTCTTGTCGGGTTAAATAAAGGAACTGATAATCCTTGTCCGATTAATATTAAGTTTAAACGTCTTTACAAATCTAGTTAATAAGCGTCTTAAACGAAAAGATCTTATAATAATATATAAAGCGCAAATAAGGCTAAAAAGCAAAAGCTTACTGCTAATAAACTTGCCACCGATAGACTAGCTATTAATAAGCTTGCTACTAACGAGCTTGCTATTAACGAAGCTATTACTAACAAATCTGCTACCGACAAACTAGCTATTAACAAGCTTGCTACTAAGTTTATTACTCTCGAGTCTACTAATAACCCTACTATTATCGAGCCTAATATAATAAAGCCTTTAAAGACTTTAAGAGAGGCTATAAGTCGATAAGGCACTAATAAAGTTATAATACAATTTAAGGTCGCTATTATAATAGAAGATAATAAAACAACTATTAGTAAAGCAATAAAAGGAAGTTTACTTTTAATAACTTATACCGATAAAATAACTATTTTAAATAAGTATTTTCCGAAATTTACTATCGATTCGAGTCCTTATACGCTTATAGTTTAGCCTTATACTCCTAAAGCCTTAGTAGAACTGCTAAGTGCTAGCCTAAATGCCGTCTCCACAAAAGTTGCAAGTAGCCTTGATCCTAGCTAAGCTATAAGTAGTCTTAAGATATTTAAATTAACCTCTAATATAAGATTACTTAAGTCGCTATCTTTGTATATAAATTTAATAAGCTACTTGTCTTCCGAGACTAATATTGTAAATATTAACTTGCTAGACGCAGTTAAACAAAGTCCTTTTGCAAGGCGTTTAATTTTTAATAATTACATTTAATAGTTAAAAGACGTTTTAGTAGCACTCGAGCATATAAATAATATTAGCTACATACCCGATTTATTTGTGCTAAGCGTTTTAGACAACATCCTTATAATAACTAACTACTTAAATTTTATAAATATTATAACTAGCATTATAAAGAATTAGGCGAAGTGCAATCGGCTAATCGCAAAGCTTGCATTAGAGGCTACGCAAGAAAGGCTTAAAACAATTAAGCAAAACAAATTATGAAGTAGTCCGGCAAATCGAGATTAAATAAAGAATGCTTATAAAGAACGAGCCAAGTCGGAGCGCTTAAAGCATGCCGTTGCATATAATAATGTTAAAGAATTATCGAGGATTGCAATATAAGACCTTTTATCCGAGCTAGCAAAGCTTATAAGCAAGTTTAGCAAGGAAAGCAATTATAAGGATGCAATAAAGCATATCGAGAAAAAGAACGCTAATAATATAAGGACTTAACTCCGACACTTGTAAAAAGAGACTTATTATTAGCCGATAATTTAGTAATATGCAAAGATAATTAGTTTACTTTTTAAGTTATCGGGTCCGAAAACTGAGATTACTCCTTAAGAGAAGTTAGCTGCAAAGAAACTTATAGTCGCTATAAGATATGGCTAAAGCAAGAATAGCATCTTTAAATAAATATTATATTTGCGGCTTTTGTCTAATTTAAAGGACAAAGGAACAATAGCATTCTTTCTTTATTAGATTAATAAGTTTAAGACTTACTTCTTTTAACATTTTAAAGAACTTAATATACTACTTTCTTAATATAAGGTTTATAACTTTCCTCTTTAATAGCTCTAGTTAAGGGTTATCGCTAAAGAAGAGAACAACTTCTCCGGAAAGAGTAATATCGAAGAAAAGTGGATTTGCAAGAGACTTTATACTTTAGAAAACATATGCTAAAGAGACTATCTTAGCGTCTAAGACTAAAACTTAATAAAATATAAGAATTTCTTAACTAATAATAGCTTACAACTTATATCTAATAAATTAAACATTTATATTCTCTATTATAGGATTAAAGGTTAACTCGACTGCAATAAGTCTATTTCCGTTAATTTAGTGCTATATAAAAGTAAATTAGATAAGAGGACTTTCAGGAATAAGGCTACTTTAAATAAACTCTTTACTATTACTCTATTAATCGCTATTGCTCTTAAAGACTTCCTTAATATCTTTTTAAGCCGACTTCGATATACGGACTAAAAGCTAATAAGAGCTATTAAAGGACTAGTTTCAAATCTTTAATTAAATTATTCGGAGGTAATAAGAAAACTTAATAAGATAAAGGTTATAAAGACTAAGCAAAGGATAAATATTTATTTTGCGTGAGAAGGAGTAAACGAGAAAAAAGGAGACAAATCCTTTTATTAATATTTAAGAGTTTTAGTTATAGCTATATAGCACATTTTACTATTCGACTAGCTTATTTGTTTATCCTCGGAAATAGCTATATTATTTGCAAAGGATAAAAGACTAAAGAGCCGAGGCTATAGATAATTTCTCTAATAATAGCAATAAATTAACGTTTATCTAATATAAAAGGGGAGTTAACGCGCTTAAGATACTTTATAAGTCTTTCCGGTTTTTAGTAGTAGCTATAATGCTATTTGAATAAACGCATTCAGCGTTTATAAATATAAATTTAGAAATTTAATTAAATTTTTTCCTTTATCTTATTAAATAAAGGAATTAAAAACCGAACAAGGATGCGTTATATTACCTTTAAATTAAACTTAGATATATAGCTATAGCTTAAATTAAATATAAAGAATTTTAGAGACGGGGTTATAAGTAAAGTAGCGTGCAAATTAAGTGCCGTTTATAGACAAGATAAGTTACAATTTTTAGATGTAGCAAGTATAAGGGTATCAAAATTAGAGCAATAGTCTAAACTTAAAATAGGATAAGAAGATATAACTTAAAATAAAGATTGCGATATTACTTTATATATAAGGTGTCGCTACTTTCGAAGGTAAGCAATAAGTGCATGTTTGATTAAAAGTGGCTATAAGGCTATTTATCGTAGAATAGTGTCCGAAAACCGCCTCTTAAAACCGTGCATAATTGCTAACGTTAAAAGCGGCTTTATAAGGTCCTTATTATATAAATATAGCCTTATCAAGTTTCGGCTATTGCTAGTTTAGCGAATCTATGCATAAACTGAATTGGCGATAAAGAAAATCTATATAATATGCAGCTTAAGTATAGTATTTAAATATTATTGCTTGCATTGTTATAGGCGTTAAATAGTTAATTTTTTTAAAACTCTAAGACCGAAACTTGGTTTGTTGATAAACGCTAAGGCGGGATAAAATTAGCTATTATATCCCTCTTTATTATATAATTATAACCCGCGACCCTCTTTATTACTTATAATCTAACCTCTATTTACGTTTATATATAGCCTTGCTTGCATCGTCTTTGTATATGACTTATAAGTAGCCGCTTCTAATATTCACACTGTCCCGTGACTTCTTTTATCCTTTATATCTTGCAATACTCTCATTTAAACTTATTTTCACAGTTATTGTCCTATGAATAATGTAATGCTTTTTATTATCTCCTTGCATCTCTACTAGTATGCTATTAATAGGGCTATTTTTATCACTTAAGATTTAGTAAAAAGTAGCGCCCTTAAAGATTTAAGCGTCCTTTAACGTCTTATTTCCCGCTATAGCCCTACTAACATATATACTATTATTAAGCTTGCTCTCCTTGTTATAGCGGTTTTTACTATCTTTAGTAGCGATTAGCATTTCGATAAGCATTTCGTCAACAAATAAGCTCTCTTCTTCTACTTTACCCCCTTATACTAAAATGTCTTGTCGTATTGCAAACTCGGCCTCGGCTGCAAACTTAGCTCTAATTACGTAGTTTATAAGCTTATCCCGGTAATAAACTGCTCTAAGAGTACTAAGGGACCCGGCCCCGGTACTATGTGTTATAGTTGCCCCCTTATAAATAGCCGGCGACACGGTTGCGCCCCGAGAATAAGCCTCTCGCTAGTGTGTCACGAAACTCTCTTAGCTATTAAAGCCCTGCTTATAAAGGATGTAATAAATTACTTAGGAAAGACTACTATAAAACTAAGGAATTGGACGCTTAAGAGGAGGTAGCCCACCGAAGCACTTGCAAAGTTAAGGCTCTATTTTAGGCCGAATTATCTAATAAAGTAAAATCCTTGCAATACGACTTAAGTTAGCAATTATAAACCGAGGGCACTTTCTCTTAAAATTATACTTTAAAACTTTTCAAATCTTATACTTTATATATTAATACTCCGGATACTTTTAAGTAAGCTATTTGTAAATTTTAGCTACGCTTATTTGCGAGGTTTGCGTGTTTAATAGACACGTGGCGATTAGATAGACTTTATGCCCTGCTTCTATTAGCAACATTCTAGTAGCTCGCGTGCCTTAACGCGATTCCGACAAACTTTAAAAGGTAATCGAATCTATCCTTAACCTATACTCTTAAGCACAAGAAATATAGCCGAATAAAGTAACGTTAATAAAGAGGCAAAGTAAAATTTATTAACATATAGCGATAATAAACGCTAAGTATATAATATGCTATATATATCTAATAATCTTATAAAACTTAAAGCGTTATATTTAGCTTAACTATAATATTTAATTTTTGGTTACTTAAGCTACAATGTCCATTTTCGGCATTATAAGTAAGTTAAGTGGCGTTAACCACTTTTAGCGCTACTCCCGAGTCGTAAGACAACCCCGTATAACCCTTACAATATTCCGACTCGTTAAAACTAGCCGGGCATAGCATTAAAGATTAACAACCACTACATTTAAGAGATTTTATATTATATAATATCTTAATAAAAGGTCTTTAAATAAGAATACTTTACATTTTGGCTTTATAGTATAAAAATCGATA
>Ga0302221_10001247_pt1 | contig 16665 bp, 11 predicted proteins | sample II_Palsa_E2_1_FD_193517 | JGI IMG/M metagenome (GOLD analysis project Ga0302221, IMG submission 193517) | Peat permafrost microbial communities from Stordalen Mire near Abisko, Sweden - II_Palsa_E2_1 | ecosystem: Environmental > Terrestrial > Soil > Palsa > Peat permafrost | place: Sweden... | reverse complement strand
AGCGGTAATAACCCCAAGTATAGCGTTCAAGTTGTCGTTGGATATTACCCCCGCTGCCGCGAATAATCCTCCCAATGCCGATATAATTGACCTTACAGCACTTTCGATTCCCTCAACTGTTGCCGTTTTAGTAGCAATCCCCCAAACCATGCTCCCCAACGTAATAACTGCTCCTGTAATAACCTGAAACATATCTGCCGATACGGTATGTCCAAATACGCTATGGCCTACAATATACGAACCTACAAGGATAAGGATAGCGCGTACTGCGGAAAGGAAATTTTGTAAAGTCATATCGTTATTTGCTTTTGATGTACATTAAAATTAAGGCAATTATTGCAATAACCGTTGTTATTACCCAAGGAATGTTTTTGGAAAGTACACTTTTACCTTCCTGACCTTTGATATAATTAGTGTTGACATCTATTTTCCCATTAACCTCATTTATAGTACGATCAAAAACCTCACGTGGTATATATTCTGTTTGCATAGCCCTGAGCCGCCCGGCTTCGCCGTTTAAATCTTTCAACCTCCTGGCATATTCTTTAGCCTGAATTTTTCTCTGTTTTTCGTGCTGCTTTACCCGTTCAGTCAGAATGGCTATGTCAATCTTTCTACCCATTTATCGGGGCATTAGTGGCTTTTTTAATTCAGGAGGTTCTGGTATTTTGCCGTTAAAATCTTCTTTATCAATCTGTATTAACTTTCTCACATAATCATAGCAGTCATCGCGCACTTTTATCCATTGGGCAATGTAATGGTTTAGTTGCTCCCTTGTATGTTTTTTGCCATTCATCTATTCCCAAGATGAATTCCTCCAAATGCGCCGAAAGAAGCAAGTAAGCAAAGGAAAAGGACGACTACGATAATCCATGATACCACTTTTCTTGTCACCGGTCCTGCCGGAGCAAGATCAAGTAGAACGAAAATCATAAAACACAAGATGACAATAGTTTGAATAGACATATAGATTATTTTTTAGTGATAATATCCCAAATTACTTTTAAAAAAAATGCTGCAACGCCTCCAATAACAACCATGAGAGCGTTGTTTTTCTGAGATACGAATTTCATTTTCTTATCCCATATTTTTATGATGGCCTCCGTGTCGCTGACCCTTTTTATAATCCCTCCATCTTTTGTAAGGTCTGATCCGATTATTGCGAAGTACACTTGTTCAAACTTCATTTTAAGTTCAAAGAACTGAACTTTCAAGTCCTTGAGCGCACCCGATATATTATTAATATCATCTTCCATAATCCTTAATTTTTCTTTTTCTTCTGCTGTCAATGGCATTTCGAGTGGTTTTTCAAAAGTAATCATTTCCTCTCTTTTTGACTCCTAGGTGTAAACTCTTATATGCAATACAAGGTGCTGATTATTTTACAGTGCAAGCGTTTGCCCATTTGATAAAGAAATATTCAATCTTCCCGCTACAAAAGTTACGCCAGTAATGGAAATTACAACAGGTGCAGGAGGTGGAACGGGGGCAACTGTAATGATTTTTTCTGATATAGATTCCGTGTTACCCTGAACTGCGTCAAGTCTCAGTATTGTTGTCATTCCTGGTTTTAACCCAGTTATCGAAGTCCCAGCCGAATTGATCATCCCAGGCCCGTTAAGTATCGTCCAATTTACTATTGTCCATCCTGGTGTTAAAATTAGGCTGTCTTTGGTGTTTGAATTGCTGATCGAATCAAGGCAGTTTACAATCGGGCATTGTGTTTGCGCCCTACTTACTTCCGCTACGAATACGATCATCAATAATATCAAAAATAGTTTTTTCATCTTTTAATTTTTTCTGTGCCTCTAAATATAAATAAGGCCAGAGTGATATAAATGTTGAATGAAATGTACTTGGTCTAGGGAAAAAAAGGCAATTTGAGCATGAACTTCCGCCAATAATGATTGTTGAAATTGTGCTATCGCTTTGCCAAACATCATCTGTTACCTTAAATTTAAAAGTATAGGTGCCTGGGGTGGTAAGTTGAATAGTGTCCGTCAGTGCACTTTGAACTGTCATGGCTGCCGTTTGTGGGCCTGTAAGTTGCTGCCAGAATAAATATTGTGGGTAGTGATAAGTACTTGCAGTTCCATTCAAAATAACTTGCCCAGGAGGAAGTGTTTGATTTGTGGCAGATGCTACTGGTGCTGTTTCTGATGGTATCGCATAGATATTACATGGTGAAGAGCTGGGGTGTAAAACACAATAGGGAGATGTAACTTGAGTAATAGAAGAAACTGCCATCGGGTTCACGTACATCGGAACCGGTATATCCCATGAATTTGGATAAGTAGCCCCTATCCCTCCATTAGTTGGATTAGCATCAACAACTGAGTTATAGATTAGGCCGTCTTTATTTCTTCCCCATGCTACCAGAAGGCCGTTTGCGTCAGCAGCATAAGCACCATAACAGAGAGCATTGGTTGTAAATATTGAAGTAAAATTACTCTTCCCCTGCATGAGTTGCACTGGGTTGAATTGCTGTAATTCATGCTGCCCTTGGTCCCAGTCATAAGGTGCAGGTGGCGAAGTGCCGTAGAGTGGTGGGATGCCATATAGTGCATAAATAGGTTCGATATTATTTCCAATCGTCCCAACGACATTACCACCCCAAGCGTATAAAGTGCCGTTTGTCATGTGTAGGTATGAAGATTCGCTATTCACCCAAACATGATCAGGGGTTCCGGTGTAATAAGGAGACAGATAGGAGGTAATATCTTGTGCAACCGTTAATGCCGATCCTCCTGGGTAAATTCCCATATAATCCGTTTCGTCTCCTAACGCCCAAATATGACCGTTTGCCATGACCATATAAGCGAATCTGCCCGGACCGGCTATATCAATACATTTGTTACCACCTATTGCAATACTTGTTGGGACTGTGTAAGTCGGGGAGCTTCCTTGTCCTAATATTAAATTGTACCCTCCGCCGCCGTGTGTGTAAACTTTCCCGGTACTATCCAAATACATCATGTTTTGGCCTGCCTGTATTTTTACAATGAATGGATTGCCCGAAATAGTTACAGGAACTGCTTTTGTGCTTGTAGCTGTTCCCCATGTTCCATTTCCTTCGTTTCCGCCTTGCGTATTGCCACCCACATAAACCTTACCCGTGATCGTTAAAAAGGTAGTAGACCAAAGATTACCATAAGCAGTACCAGCGCAAATTAATTGAGCAACAGGATCAATAGTGTTACCTAAAGTATCGGTTAAAACTTCTACAAACCCCGTATGTGCAGCAACATCCCCTTGCAAAAGTTCGCCGGCGGAGTTGTCTCCTTGTAACCATACATGGCCTCCATTATCTATAAGCCCTGAATGGTGCGCACCACCAGCGACAATAGCTGTACTTGCGGGGGTGTTCGTTACAATTTGAGGTACACCATTACTCATGTAATAGGCTTGGCCTGTTGCTGTATTTAGTCCCATGCTTGCATACTCGCCAGGCGAAGGAACAAAGCCAGTATTTTGAACTAAGAAAGGTAGTTTGAATAATACCACTGAAGTATAAGGTTGTAAGGTCACTTTCCCATAATAAGCGTTCCCATAAACATCTGTGTATATAGAATCAGAGAGTATAATAGTCTCAGTCGTTGCTGTGGAATCATAAATGAAAATAGGAAGATTGGAGGTAGTATACGGGTGTGTTGAAAAAGTGGAATGAGTGTCAAATCCAGTGTAGGTGCGCCATCCAGCGAGTGAAAGATTTGCTGTATAGTTTGGAGTGGTCGTGTGGACGCTTATTTTTAAACTGTCATTTGTGATGGATGCCACGTAGTTAGAATCTGAAATACCAAGGCTATCAAATTTCCCCTCATCGAGAACGTCTTCCCAAAAATACCAGAAAGATGCGGGGATAGTAGTCCCGGCAATCGTACTCACATATATATTCTGTGTTAAAGTATCATTGGTGGGATAGTACGAACTGTTGTCATTATCGTTTTCTATGGCTTCCTTCTTATTCCCGTAAAAGGTATTATACTTTATGGTATTGAAGCTGCCATTGTGCAATTTTAGACCCGATTCAGCACAATTGAAGATGGTGTTGTTGAATGCATGGACATTGTTTCCTTCGTTGTCGAGATATATCCCTTGCGCACCAGAAGGTGTTGGGTTTGACCCGTTACCTGTACCATAAATATTCCCCACTCCGTTCCCAATGACATTATAACCGTCATAATTAGCCGTATCTGTATGGTTTAAAGTTGGTGGAATGTGATAGATTGCACCTCCATCTGAAAGCAACGTGCAAAAGGTGGAGATAAAATTATGGTCAACCGAATCATAACTTCCAATAACTACGATACCCTGATAGCCAGTCCAATAAATGCTATTGTATCTGAAAATACCATGCGTTCCTATTGTGGCTACGCCATAGCCTTGATTATAATACCCGGGGCCGTTTCCAGGCCATATACCTGCTGAATCGAGTGCATTATATTCTCCCTTGAATTGATACCAAAGTCCTGCATAGGTATTGGGGTAGCCGCTGGTCAGGTTAGCTCCCATAGCTGCTGACATCGTGCAGTTAAGTATTGAAAACGCGGTATCTGATTTTGAAGTAACCAAGCCACCAACAAGAATGTTATTCATTCCAGAATAATGGGTGCTGACATTATTTAAAGTAAAATGATGGCCGTCTGATGCGAAGTTAAAATCATTGGCACCGATTAATTGAATGTTGTTTATAGAGACGTATTTAGATTGCACCGAACATGACTGACCTGAACAACCCGTTCCCGTCATAGCAAAGAGAGTGTCTACAATCGGCACCTGAATTGTCCACGCCGAAGGACCGCCAGCCCCAAGATAAGCGTATAAAGAATCATTGATTGGATTCAAATACCACTCATATAAAGTATCTAGGAATTGATAAGAGTTCTGATAAAAAACACCGTACCCATTTACCGCCGTTGGATTATAGAAGGAAGTAATTTTAATTAAGGTTTTCCCAGATTCCACTGAATCTTGATTAATAATGCCGCGAGAAAATGGCCCGGAAAGACTTTCCTTATAAACTGCCTCTACACCTACGAGACTTGTGAAAGTTCCATTTCTCAATTGATATGCACTGTCATAAAATCCTCCGGATATGCTGCCGTCTATATTGTTATACCCACCTCCACCGTTGCCATCGCCTGGAGCGTAGTTTGGCCACCGGGCAAGCATTCCAGGAGTTCCATTAAAAAGTACCGTATTAGTTCCGGCAACCAAATTTCCCCAGTTGCCTTGCGGAACGAGATTACAACCGGTGCAGGCTGCTCCATAAATTCCGCCGCCTTCATTAGTCCATGACGAAATGGTAAAAAGTCCATTTATAATTGGCTTTGCGCCGGAGCCATATGCGGTTATGTAAATGCTGTCCCCAAGCGATCCACTTCCACTTACAATGAAGCCGCCTTGGAAGGTTGAATTTCTTGCGAAATAAATCGTGTCCCCACCAACCAGACTGAGCGAATTAAATTTTACATAACTGGCACAAGGAGAAGCAAAAGAACAAGCATTTGCATCGTTACCGGAATTGGAAAAATAAAACCCTGTTTGAGCCGTTGCCAGAAAAGGAACCAGCAGTAATATAATCAGGTATTTTTTCATTTCTTTGCCCTGGCCTCCCGATCTTTTTTGGTTCTTGCTGCATCAATAGAAACTTTAGGTTCGTTCAGATATTCATCTTCTGACTTCCTTATAAGCCATCTGTTTAGGCTATCTGCCCAAGCCCAATTTTTCTTATCAATAGCCAGGTATTTTGGGTTTTCGTATTTATGCAGGGAATCTAATCTCTTTTGCCATTTAACTACCATTAAAGAATCATACACTTCTTTGGCAGAATGTTTTCTTGGGGGTAATGGTTTTTTACCCTGACCATTAACGGTAGCCGAAACAATAAGCAGTATGGTTATAAATAATTTCATTTGTTGTAATAATCATAGCTGAACGTCAGATAATAAAGACCTGCCGTTGTTTGTGGGTAGAAATTTATTTGCGCATAAGTTTTGCCGCCGCTATTGTATTGAGCACCTATTGTCCCTGATGCATTCGCTGGGGGATTCCCTGTGGTTGGGCTAAGTGTTACATTAACGACACCCCAAGTAAATGATAAATTACTGGTATAGGTAGGTAGGCTTATATTGACAATACTCGCAGTCCCACCACTCAAAGGCGCACTGGATACATTACAAGTCAGATATCCAGATACATGCGTCCATGCGCCTATTTGCCAATAATTGCAGTCAGTGGCAGATCCGACATTGTAGCAATTGCTGTAATTAGAAACCGTTGGTGTCCATGTGCCACTTGTAACCGATGACCCAGATCCAACTGCCGTAGTATCTTCCCACTGGCCGCCTGATGTTGTGCTTGTCCATTTCATTCCCGCATGTGGAGCAGCAGGAAGGCCAGATCCACCCCCGCTTCCTTGAGCCAAAAGATTCATCCATGACCCTTCGTATATATAAGGAGAATCCGTTGTAGAGTTTTGAATTATAGTTCCCTTTGTAACTCCTGTTAAGGCATTCACTTGGGTAAGGGTGAGAGATGGTAATTGAACGCCTGCGGGAGAGGCCAAAATAAGTGCGCCTGATTCCGAATTTAGCTCAAACCCATTGGCAGCTGTTGAGTTTATGCCTGCTAAGTCAGGAGTGCTTGTGTACCCGGAAGAAGTAATATATGGAGCAAGGAAATGGCTTTTATCATTCAGTAATTCTACAAGGGAATACGATCCTGTTCCCGCTTCATGGTTCCAGATAGCCATCCCATACTCTGTATTTACACTGTCACCTAACCCTATTGCCCATCCGGAAAGGAGTTCCTGATTATTGCCAATCGTTAAAGCTGTGGCTGATGGGTTGAATTGAAAAGTGGAATACCCTGTTGTTGCCGTTGAGCTTGTGTAAACAGATACCTCTCCGTTAGCTGCTGTGTATGCACTATGGAAGGCAAAGAAAATACCTACTCCAAATAAAATCGCAATTGTAATTAATAGTTTTTTCATAAGTCATTTATTTTTAACGGTGTAACATTTCGATATGACAGTTTCCGAATGTGGTAGCTACGCTCGATGTTTGTGTTGCTGTTTGATAAGTAAACCAAAATGTTGGTGTGGTTGACGTTGGGTCAAAATTTCCAGATGGAAATCCGGGATCTTTTACACTATATGTAGCCACTGGTGTTATGATATTCCCCAATCCTCCTAAGTTTTGAGTGGTGGTATAGAATACCCAACCAACCTTTGTATTATATCTTAAATCGAATGTACCAAAAAATTCGGCCACCCCACCCGTATTTGTAGAAGTATAGGCAGCGGCTGTTAATTCCGTTGCAGCAGCAGAACCCGATTTTACATATATATTAATGACATCATTACTGACCGAATTTGAACCTCCGGTAGTATAAAAATAAAAAGTACCTCTGTAATAAGTAAACGTATCCACTGCCAGCGGGACAGTCATAGTATCGCTGATGGATGTTTCAGCAGATATATTAGATATTGATTTTTGTTTCTCATCTTGCACTACCACTACATCGGAAAGAAGGTTATTATTTGTTGAGTTGCTGTAAGCGTATATTTCTTTCCCATTATTCCATATCATTCCGGCTGTTGGTGCAGAAATATTTACCGCTGAACTTGGAGGAATATACAAAGATGCGTTTGTTGACGTATTAACTGGAACTTGTAGCCATGCATTATTATCTGTACTCCCTGTCCCAATGGAAGTGTTGCCGCTATTAAACATGAAGGCGTTTCTTGTCCCATTGGTGTAAAATTCAATAGGCCCGTCATGATTTAAGAACAGCCCAGCTCCTCCCTCTGGGGAAGTCGTAGTACTCGAATATTTTGCAATAACAAAACCATGACCTGTGCCACTTCCAAGATCGGTAGCCATAGTAAAGCCAGACCCAACAAATGTACTGGTGTTGGTATTACTCAATGTGAGCATATTATTGAAAGCAGCGGAAGTATGGGTTATTGTTAAAGGACCGCCATTTGCGGTATATGTCAAGTCAGCATCCGCTCCTAACGAACCGGAAGCATTATATTGAATTTGTGTATTAGACCCTGCTGGTGCTGCTGTCTGTTGGTCAAGTTGATATTGCGTGCCGTTCAGGAAAGCGTATAAATGATGCGTGCTGGTTAGGTTATAGACATCGCCGTCATTTGGAGAAGTGGGTACAACACCTGCCGTAAATCGTGCTGATGAATATGAAGCTGTTGGTGCTGCTAGTTGCAGCCATGATGTCGGTGTGCTGATCCCATTCATCCCTACCTGTCCAGTTGGTGTACCTGTAAGAGCTTGGTTAAAAGCTGAAACGGTGCCTCCTGCTGTACCAGAAGCGCAACTTCTTAAATACCAATAACCAAGATTAAATTCAAGTTGTCCTCCTGCATTAGTGCCATCTATATGCCTGAATGCTGCTGAATTGTAATCATAATAAATATCCTGATTGAGCATTGAAGTGGTGGGGCTGATGCTACCTATAATATTGGATTGATCAAATGGTATTATATTAAGATAGTTTCCTCCTTGTTGAATGATAGCTAAATTTTCATTTGTACCACCGGCTTTTATGTTTTGTATTTTTAAAGTTCCGCGTCCATATCCGCTTGAATCCGTAACTTGATCAACCGTATTGTACCAATAAGTACCGATACCCGCTGCTTGATCTACTTCCATTTCAAGACTCAAATCTACATATCCTACCTGTGCGGAATAGTTAAAAATACCTGTTGTCGGGAAATATATACCATGAACGCAAGCATGAACAAGACCGCGACCGAATACTGTAAAATTGCTTTGCGCAATGACGATTCCGAAATAATTCCCGATTGAATATATATTGTTAATAGAGGTATGCTCTCCAAGAATCCATCCGTATTTAAACCCGCACATAAATGATTCTTCCAGAATATTAGGCCCGTCATTATTGACTTGTGAAATGATTGCTCCGGCGACTGCACTATTAACTGGGCTTGCTGAATTTTGTAAAGGAACATCTAAGCCACCATTCACCCTATGCATTGAAATGTGTGCTGCATAATACATATTAAATGGAGTGATAACGGGAGCCTGTGCGCCTCCATTGGTAGAAACCTGAACCGTGATATTTCTAAATTCTATATCTGTGTAATTCAAATTTTCATAGTTTCCGGAATAGCCTATTGTCCCAAATACAGACGGCGATGTGCCAGAACCTGAAGTAAGTAAAGACCGGATAATTGTGCCATTAACTAAATTCGGAAGGACTACACCGCTACTGTACCCGCTTGGGAAAATTTGACTTGATTCCCCCGCTATTTCAATGGCATTCCTGTTATATCCCGCAAGAGAGGGGATATAAATTTGTGCATTTGGGTTATTTCCATTATTATCACTTGTTACCAAAGCACCGTTAACCAAATAAATTCCATTTGGTGCCCATACTTTACCTCCAATTGCCCCGCTGTTGCAAGCTAATATTGCTGCCTGAAAACCTGCTGTGCAATCAGTTCCGTAAACAAATGTAGCCGTCCCGGTTCTGCTTTCCGTAGTGGCTACTGTGAGAACAATAGTTTGCGAATTCGTGAATCCAGCTATCGTAGTCGTGAGTGCTGAATAAGATGCCCCAACGCTATCTATTTGAATATCCTTTCCAACGTCGGCACTCGTAAAAGTACAGGCAGCGCATACAAAAGTGGTTGTGCCGTTTGATGTCCCTGTGGTATATATTTTACCATCACCAGGGGCACCGTATTTCTGAACATTATACGTACGTGCATATCCAGGCCCACTGTTAAGGCTTATATTTTGTCCAAAGCAAACTGGTGAAACAAAAAGAAGTAAATAACAAATATTTTTCATATTCATGTGTTATAATATGCGATCCCAATATGCCCCCGTTGTGTTATACCTGATCCTAATTACTTCCCCGGAATTTAAACTTGATGGAGTAATTGCAAAATTTAAAGTTTGCCCAGAATTTGCCACAATAGAAAATGAGGTTACTTCAGGATTAGGCGCGGCAATAGCTGTCCCCGTTTGAATATCTACAATTTGTTGATCCGTAGGTGACGCTGGTGTAGTAAGTGCAAAACTCGCAGCAACGGAGCTAAAATTAAACTGCACCAGATAATTCCCACCCGTAACCGTTGCCGAACTCCCTGACGTAATATTTTGACGAGAAAGAGTTGAACCTCCTGCCCCTATCAGCGTAGCCAGATTAGCAGTGGTCATTTTGTAAACGTTTGAATCTGGCCCTACCATTAATGCGTAAGAGGCTGTGGAAGCCTGGTTCATATAATTAAGCTGCCATACTCCTGTTGAATTTAGGTTTTGGAATGACTTATGGGTTCCTGCTCCATTAGCGGCTGTGTTATTCCCCCAGTCGTAGATCAATTGATTCCCAGAGCCTACGGTATTATAAAAAGCATCTGCTTGATACATTGTGCTTCCCTGGCTTCCCGTACCTGAAATTGTGGGATTTGCATTGTAATAAGAAGCTGTCCCCGCACTCATGTTATTGGTTCCATTTAAGTCCAATAGGGCCGTAGAAGCCGTTCCTGAAATGGTTCTTGTAAGGTTCGTGTATCCCGTCATTCCAGTGCCATTGCCAATAGATAAAGTTGTAGCAGAAGCTCCCTGCAAGGTCATAGTGTTTGCTAACAACTTCATATTCGGAATACTAGGGATGCTTCCTCCGCTTTCCGTTGCTATTGTAAATACACTTGCATTATCATAAATGTGAAGTCTGGCATAATTGGTTATGTTATCCGAGTGTAGCTCCCAAACTGATCCAGAAACCGATCTAGTGGAATCCATATCCTGTGTCCACTGTGGGTTGGAGAGGCCATAGCCCCACCGGACGTTGGTATAATTGTAAGAGTTAAGGCCATTGTTACCGGAAAAATAACCAAGACTGTCATATTGGTTTGCTTTGTCACCTCCAATGGGCGTTCCGCTCCCACCACTTCCCCCGGGTGCCCAGCCAATCCCGCCTGAACCAAGCATCGTTAAAACCTGGTAGGGTGTCCCCTTCGGTATGCGCTTCCAGAACGTTGTAACCGAATCCCTCGTAAATAAATCCCATCCGGCATCTGATCCGTTATTAGTCAAATCCACCCGAAAACCGGCGGCGGCGGCAGGCAAGAAATTGGTAAAAATCATTTCATTGGTGCCTCCTCCGTTAATCGTTGTATTTTGGGTAAGTGCGCCGCCTAAAACTATGGCAACTGAACTATCTGCTGCCTTTGTGCTGGTTAACCCATTGACAGCGTTAATCCTATCAAGTACAATGCTATCTCCTGTTACCGAGGCGTTTCCGGTCTGGATGCCTGCCCCAGCAAAAGTAACATGAAGGGTATCTAAAAGGTTTGCTCCTGCTGTAACGATACCATTTGAATTAACTGTTAATGTGTTATAAGTTCCTGCCGTTACTCCGGAGGCCACTAAATTAACGGTCATTGTGCCTGATGAAGTTATTGGTGAACCCGTAACCCCTAAAGTCGTAGAAGTAAGCCCCACACTGGTAACTGTTCCCCCTCCAATGCCATACAGGGTATCATTAGAATAGCTTAAATTCCCTCCGATATAAACAGCCTGTCCTGTTGCTGTTGATCCCGTTGGGTTGCCTATAAGGCTTTTAGCAGCCAGTGTTTGCATTTTAGCGTAGGTAACAACACCTGCTGAAATGGTGGTAGCATAAGAACCGGCGGAATTGGTAACGTCTCCCGTCAAAGCCCCGAAGTTTGCAGCCAGCAAAGTACCCGAAACGGAAGATCCCAAAGGAACGGCATTTTCGGTAATGGCTTGCCCTGAAATCGTTAAATATGTAAGCCCGGAAAGGGAGACGTTGCCTGTATTTGTCCCTGAAACTGTGGCATTTGAAGGAACGGTTAGAGTTGCGGGCGTAGTTCCCCCCTGAACCGTAAAGCCATTAGTTAAAGCAGTGAAAGTAAGCCCATTTACGGTGCTTGGCACAATTGCTCCGAGCGTTAATGTAATTGCAGGAGTTGATGTCGGGTTAGCTACCGTTCCGGAAATCCCGTTAGCAGTAACCACCGAAACCGTCGTAACTGTACCTGATCCCCCGCCTCCTCCGCCGCTATGACCACCCCTTAATTGAACTGAATAGGTGTTTCCCTGATCGGTCTGATAAATAAAAACAGAATCATTAGCAGAATAAATAGTGTCCACATAGCGAAAAGCATTTGTATCAACTCCTACCGAAGATGAAGAAAATGATTTAAGTAAATATGCTGCTGTGTTGAAACCTGCACCTGTAACTGTCCATGTTAGGTTTGGGTATGCGCCCGAAATAGCGCACCCTACGCACGTTGGGTTTAATTGTGCAGGAATGCTAGGTGTGTTGAAGAGGTTATTATAATTTTGATAAAAGGACGGCAGTTGCCCATTAAATTTATTGACGGTTATCGCATTTACATTCCCTGAAATATCCCCGCCAAAAGCTAATGTTAAACCAATATTAGCAGTGGGGCCGGAAGGATTGGTAATGTTAAAATTAATCCCAGATCCGCTTGTAGCCGTCAACCCTGTAATTCCTGACCCACCACCACCAAATAAATTAAGTTCTACTAAATTGCTGTTGGCCGTCGAATCTTTAAACATATAGACATTCGTAAAGCCTGCTGGTGAATACGTGCCATTGGCTTGGAGTACGCCGCCTGAATCTACAAAAATGAAAAAGTTACCTGCTCTATTTGTTGGAAGGGGTAGGTATGCGAGAACCTCGGCAACATTTTGGAATTTTCTCCATAAAAAATTGGTCGGGTCATAATAGTAAGAACGTGCGTCACCAGGCCACTGTAGGGCCTGAGAATAAGGTAAATTAAAAGTTTGCCCAGATAAAGGATTGTAGGGAACAGTCTGGCCTAACCCCTTAAAAGCTATGAAAAATAACAACAATATCGTAATTATTTTTTTCATTAGCTAAGGATTAAAGTTGAAGTTGTTACTAGGGAGAGCGGATTTCTGGAAACGTAATACGAGAAATTAGGTAATCCTGCGGGTTGCAAAACTGCTTCCCAGGCCGCATCTGGTATCACGCCATTGTTGGTAACATTATTGAACCAATTTGCCTTAACCGATTCCCCAATAGGTACTTTTACTACTAAGAACATATTTGGACTACAAGCCGTTGGTAAAGTAATTGGGATTGGAGAATTATGAGTTATTGGAAATGAGGTTTGATAAATTAAGCTATCCGTCCCAGCCGCCAAAGCCGCATAAGGAGATGTTGAACCATAATAAAAGAATCCTGTAATACTTGGCACAATAGATTGCGTTGTAGCATTGGCAAAACTTGCAGGACTGTTTGTAAACCCAGGTGCGCTAACGACCATCATGTAGAAGTATTGGGTTGCTGCCGAAAGTCCTGTGTCGGTAAATCCTAATCCCCCTCCTGTATAAACAACGGTAACTCCTGAAGTGAACCCAGCGTTCAAACTTCTAGTCAAAGTATAGGTTACACCATTTGGAACTGCTGCCCAAGAAAGCTGAATAGAACTTGAACTGACTGCCACTGCATTTAAATTTGAGGTAAGTAAATTGGTATTTGGAGTTAGGATGGGAGCTACTAATCTGAAAAGCCAATTTCCGGTTTGAATTAATGAAGGGTCGCTTGGAAAGTGATTGAAATGATCTTGCACCCCTTGTCTTATTGCGTCTATTAATTCGGGTGAATAAGGGGTAAGCACACCTCCATTGAAGATATTAGCTTTTGCGTTGGCGTTGACATTAAGATACTGCCGGATTTCGGATGTTGTTAGAATTTGTTGTATGACAGGAACCTGGTTTGACATTAAAATAGATTCGCTTGGTTTGTTATCATAAGATTATACAGGTTTATACAGTTTTGACTACCACCCTGATCCGACCCCGTTGTTACGGCCTTCACTGCTGCATTTAAAAGAACTCTGAATGTGTATAAGTTGATTAAATAATTTGTGTCGTTAAGTATTTGAGTAGGGGGGGAACTGGAAATATTCTGAATCAGCGAGTAGAAAAATTGTTCTCCATATTGATTAAAAGCCCAAAGTAAGGAAGTAGAATAAGCGGGTGGAACAGGGTTAGTGTAATTCCAGTTTACCACGATGTTAGCGGCCAAATCTTGTGTTAAAGGACTAAGTGTAATAGATGAACCAGCAGATAAAGGGAAGTCGATTGCGGGAACTAAAAGCGACCCATTGGCTTGGAAGATAAGAATTTGCCTATCTACAATCAATACATCAGAACCTACGCTTGAATCAGTCAACACAAATGTACTAGGTGCTGGGTTCTGTGGAATCGTAATAGTAAATGATGGACTAAACGACATGGGTGATACGTGATTAAAAACTGGTTAAAAATACAACTTTTTTATGGACTTACTTGATACTTTGATAATATTCGCCTCCAGCACCTCCTCCGCCTCCTGATCCTCCCTTTTTCTGTAAACTATAATCTGGCGAAATTCTTGCCCCAATAGTTCCGGTTTCAGCACCTAATATAAATCCTCTTAACATTTTCTGCGATTCGGATTCTGGCAACCCATTGTCAGTGGCTGCTTCATTGGCGTTTTTAAATCCTTCAGCCGCAAATATTGGCAGTTTGCTTTCTATGTATTCCGGCCATGACATTTTGGATTTACCGGCTTCTATTTGTTTTTCTGTTGGTTCTGCTGATGACCATGGAACCGGCCTACCCATTACGTCTGTTTTTGTAGCTACCTCGGCTCCTATTTGTGCTGCCGGTGATAATTTATTCCTTAATTGAGTTAATATCTTTGAACCTTGTTGTGATCCCGGTTTGGGTTTGGTCACTGCTAGGTAAGCGAGTGTAGCAAAGAACCTAGTCATGCTCAACATCCCGCCAGTGCCATCTAGTTCATAACCGTGCCCCTTGAATTTAAGCCAATCATCTTGTGTTGGGTCTGAAATGTTTATTTTTTGAGTTGATCCACTTACTTTCAAAATAGCTGAATTAGCTAAAAGTGCCAAACCATAAGTTCCAAGCGTTTCTCCGGCGTATCTCCACACCATCTTGGCTTGTATTTTTTGCTCAGGCGTTGCTTTACCAGCCGCCCAATATGCAGTATTAACAAGAGCCTTTGGCGGTTCCGTTAATATTCTTTGTATTTGAGAAGTTACTAATTTTGGAGCGAAAAATATACCGGAAAATGCGCTACCTACATCTCCATAACTAATTCCCGTTGTTCCTGTCGAAAGATTAACGTGATTTGCAATCGCTTTAGCAACATCCATATTTACTGTGCCGTCCTTATTGTATTTCCATTCAGGACGTGTTGATTCCCACATTTCATTCATCTTAGCTAACCGATACACCTTTATCGCGTTGAATGCTCTTACACCTCCTTCCCCTAATTTATGAAGCATAGCAGCCCATTGCTGCCAATCATCGGTGGTCATATTATTGGGGTCTATGTTCCCTTTGGCCTCTTTCCACATCCGGTAATTTGGGTCGGCCATCATTGTGTCGATAGTCCTTTCATAGGTGGCTCTATTGCCGTAAGCAAATTTCCAGGTGTTCATTTCAAGTCTAAGGAAATGTGCTAAATTGGTTGGTCTGAATGATTCTAATCCAACGTGGGTAAATGGTAATACTGTTGCGTGAAGTGCAGTAGCAATAGCGGCTGGAATTTGATAAATATTGTTTAGAGTTTTCCATACCTTATTATCACCTGCCGATCTTGCCCATAACTTAGCACTTTTATCAACTAACCGCCTTTGGTATTGCTGTTTCCACATATCATCGGTAACTCTTTTTGCCCCTTTGGGGGTATTTATTGCATCAAGAACCTGTTTCTGATTTAATCCCAAATCATCCGCTACATTTTTAGTTATATAATTAATATCGGTAATTCCTTTATCTATGTAATTTGCCTTTGCATGATCCCATACTGTTTTGGCTTCTGAAGCTGTGAATTTATTGCCTTTTTTATCTACTAATTTTGAAGTTGCATTTACTCTTTTAGCCTCAGATATTTGATCTTTTAAATCTTTCTCTTTATCAGATAGTTCACGTTTTTGTCCCTCTTTTTTTACGTTCCCTTGACGTAAGTCATCTAACTGTTTTTCAAGTCTTGAAATATTTTTTTCTTCTGGAGTTAATGTAATCTTAGGGGCATTTTTTTGATATTCTGAATCAAGTTGTTCCCCAAACCGTTTCTTATCATCGTCTGATAATGCTTTATACCAAGCCGCATCTTTTATTTTATCAACAACTGCCGCTATACCATCCGCTATTTCGCCTGTTTTTTCAATGGCTCTGGCTCCTAATTCAACTAAATCATTCCAGCTAACTCCCATTTTAGTAACGTCAATAACCTTACCGTTGCTATCGGTAAACGTCATCGGATTTGCTTTTAATTTACGAAACGAGTCGGCAACCGCTTTTGCTTTTTCTTTATAGGTTGTTTTTTCCGCTGGCCTGTTCTGCTCATGTAGGTCTGCCAGTTGTTTATTCAATTCTTGTATTTTCTTGTCTTTGGCTTTTATTTGATCTGAAAACTCTTTGCCCTTTCTGTTTTGTTCTGGAGTTAATGGACGACCTTTGTTATTTGCTTGCGCTTCTGTTGTTAACGCTGTAAATGAGCTAGTATCTACATTAATTTCCCCCTTTTGGGCTGCCCCAGCCTTACTCCAATCCGTCCTCATATCGGAGGCACTATTTT
>Ga0302221_10001246_pt1 | contig 16666 bp, 5 predicted proteins | sample II_Palsa_E2_1_FD_193517 | JGI IMG/M metagenome (GOLD analysis project Ga0302221, IMG submission 193517) | Peat permafrost microbial communities from Stordalen Mire near Abisko, Sweden - II_Palsa_E2_1 | ecosystem: Environmental > Terrestrial > Soil > Palsa > Peat permafrost | place: Sweden... | reverse complement strand
GGTGGCATATGTCCAGATGGCTTCTTCCAGGAATTCTTTCTTATCACTCAGAGAAAGCACCGGTTGTTTCCTGAGTACTTTTTCAAGAAGTGGCGAAGTTCGACATGAGACAAGGACCTTGAACACAGCCCCTCGGGCTTTGGCTCCGCTAACCTTAGCAATTCTGCGCATTAAACTGATGATTTGGCGTTGCTTTTCGGCCTCAACTTCATCAAGGCCATCCAAGAAGACGTAAATTGGCTGGCTCTGGCCTGGCTCACCCAGAAGTGCAGTGATAACTGTCTCAATCAGCTGCTCTAAGAGCGTGACGCTTGTCATCTTCTTGCATATAACGTATTCCGAATATATATGCGCAATCAAGTCGTCGTTAGCATGAACTAGTTGGAAAATCAACGACCGGAGAATCTTGTCATACTGGGTCGAAGAGGCATATGACGAAGTGCAGAAATGAGTGAGGACCAAAGATTTTGGTGATGCACGTAAAAAGGTGGCCAACCTTCCGACAATGGTGCTCTTGCCGGTTCCTGGATTTCCTTGGAGCCAAACAAAGGGGGAATCTGACAGAGGCTTCAGCCAGGAGACCATCGTCGAGTCTTTCAAGACCCATCCACATGTTTCGGGATATCTCGTTCCTTCAGTCGAAATTTTGTCGAAGATTGCTACCTGGTCAGTGTCGTCCAACCTTAGCCACGTAGAGATAGTTTGGAGGTAGCCGGCAGTCTGCTCTTCTTCATCGCGGGCGAGCTTCGCAAGTGCGTCCTGCCTCCAGGTCTCCAACTTGTCTCTCGTATCTCTCGCTTCCGCAATGTGGTGGGCATTGGCCTCTTTGTCGATCTGCTCTTCGTGTTTCTTCAAATCGTCAATAATGTTGTCGAACCTCCTTTGAAAGCGACCCCAAGAGGTGAGAAAAAGTACTTTCCAACCTAGCTGACTTAGCAGATCCCTGGTGCTGAACTTTGGCACCACTTACAGCTTCGTCGAACGAATGTGTATGCTTGTTTGTGGAAACGAAGAATATCAGCGTAGAAGACGGCGAGAGTCAGCTGGAAGCTAGCGTTCTGGCTGAAGGCTGCATCTAAGACTCGAAATCTGTTTAGCGACTCGCCAATTCTCGAGTACGCTTTGATGATCTGCTCGAATGCTTCGACGTAGTCTGACGCAACCTGTATGGAGTGCAGTGGCAAGTTAAAAACGTATCCCTCGATATAAAATAGATCTGATAATGGCGCCAACAGCAGCACATCACAACAGCTTCGACTCACTTTGAGGATCACTTTTATGGGAGCCCAAATCCATGGAAGATAGGGAGTTCCGTTGCAAAGAACTTCGGCCGCAGAAGAATAGTGCCGGAGCCCGGAAAACAGTGGCATTAGACGACGCATGTTGCGCAGGGAAGACCGCGCTGCAAGCTGGTTTTCAATATCCAGCGCTGCTTTTTGCACACTTTCCAGAGTGGCATTGCCAAAGTCGTTGGTGTCTGCTGGAGAAATAGCCCGCTCCAAATCTTCGAAAGCTTCGCGGATCATCCGTTTGGCTGCTTCGACCTTTCGGTCTCTCTTGGGGAGGGGCATCGTTGCCCGGTGGGGCGTGCAATTGAAAGGAACAAAGCAGAAATACAGAAAATAGGAAGACAGGGCAATAAGAATACGATGTCATTAGATCAGTATGCGCACTGAAGTTGCCTAGCGTACACAGCCCCGTCGCACAATGCATTGGAGCGCTGCCCTGTACAGCCACCCAGAGGGGCTATGCACGTCGCAAAACGAGCCTAATTGCACAAGTCTGTGCGCTCAGGGCCATTTGCCCACTAACGAGCCCTGTAACGAAATTTCAAGCTTTGAAATTATTTATCAATATCCCGAATTATTATTAAACATTCTACTCTACCTTCTTCTGAATGAAATTTTAAAGCGCAAGCAAAAATACTTTGTATGGATTTAAAGGATTTGAAGTGCAGTGGGTGACTTTGGGTTTCCTCGCTTGAAAATAGCCTGAAAACCAGCCTGAAAACACAGACTTGTGCGATTAGGCTCGTAAGGTTATTCGCTTGAAAACGCCGAGGCGAACCGTGAGGCGAACCGTGAGGCTCACAGATGAAAAGAAACGAATTTTCCAGCCTCTGCTCTCTGCTCATCAGTTAGCACCGCATTGCATTGAATAACGTGAGGAACAAGGGAGACAAACTACGCCGTTGAAGACATGGAGAATCATTTCTTCCCCACGGGTGCAAAACGTCGACGCTTGCAGGAGACCCCGGGTGCGACGGTCAACGCGGCAGCAACCTGCTATCCGTCCACGACACCCATTCCAAGATCCGGAATTGAATCGGTTTGGTCCAACGACAGTGAAGGAGTATTTGCATCCCAATTGAATCTGTATCCATCGCCAGCCCTAATCCATCCTGAAACCAGCCCCCGGAACCAGAGAAATCAGCCCGCGCGGGGTACTCATGGTGTCGATGGAAGAACGCGAGACACGACCGATCAATATCTAACCTCTTCCTCATTAGCAGCACCAAACAACAGATTCTCTCCAATTATGACTGGAGCAGCCTGGAACCGAGTCTCCACTGCTCAAGAATACTCTACACCGCAATGCATAGACTGGAACATTGGAGGCCAAACTGGTCAAGCTGATTTAGACCAAAATTCAGCTTGGACGAACTACGGACAACCCAATCATCACTTCTTGGTCCCCCCCATTTATGTTGAAGCGGAGACAAACTATTCTGCTTTTGTTCATTCCTACGGAGCCCATCCAATTATGCAGTCATCTGAGCCTATTCGGTCGAATGCGCTCAACACCGAAGTCCCGTTCCAGACACAGATGGTGGTAGCAACCCAAGCAAATCAAACAATCGGTTTTGGAGCAAATATATCATGTGCGAACAATGAGACAAATGCGCTCGTGCAAGTGCCTTCTGGGGCTGATAGGGACGAGGTCGTCTGTTTTGGCATGGTGGGAACGTTCAGATTTTCTCAAAAGGACATCTCTGCTTACTTATGAAACGACAGATTCTAGGCATTTTTGGAGAATGCCAACTTCCTTCCAGAAGCAATCAACAGCCAGACTCTTCCAGCCACCCTGTCAGACTTGATACAGCCTCCAAATTCAGCTCCCGTTCCGACACACAATTCACTGGTATCATCTCAAACCAGCAGCATACTGAATTAATGCAGGCGCTCCTCGATGAAACATCCCTCACAGTTCAAGTGACGTGCAACTTTAGGGATGGAAATTTAGAGCCCCCAAAGATAAGAAGATATCTGCCTTGCACGAGGCCGTGTTCGCTCTTGTTTATTATCTACGGGCCGGTATGTCTCTGTGACGATGTTGGCAGCTTTTTCCAGGACCATGACATCTACTTGCAAGACCCTCGAGGCTGCGAATTGGAAGTTAGATACTGTAATCCCCACCGACTTTCTTCCATGGACCTGGCGTCTTGTCCTATGACATCGAAATTAGAACTGCAAGAGGTTACGTTTGGAGCCTTCAACTTGGTAGAAGCCCCTCGACAAGCAGATCTTCTTGACGTTCTTGATTCTCGGGAAGATCTACGAGAAGCTCCCCAACCAGATGCGATTCAAACCACTCTTAAACGGTAAAGATATTTTGATGACGATATCAACTTTACTAATTTTTTTTCAAGGCATCAAAAACAAGCTCTGAGTTTTATGCTACAGAGAGAGCAGGGGTGGGCTTTAAATGGCCAAACTCCGGATATCTGGGAAATGAAGAAAACTAGCCAAGACTATTGGTGGGCTTCCCACTTCGTCTTCCAATAAGCCTCAAATCTAACAGTGCCTGCAAGCTTCATCAACAGGATCTCGGGTGCTTATCAGACTGAGGAGCCACCCCAATTCTATGGGGGCATCATCGCAGATCCCATGGGGCTTGGTAAAACCTTGAGCATGATAGCCCTGATCGCGACAGACTTAAAGGATTATCATTATGAAGACTTTGCCATGCATGGTAGTATTGATAAAGATTTGTCAAACAAAACCACACTTGTCATAGTGCCTCCACCAGGTACATCCTTAACCGCTCCCTAATCATATGGATTTTCTAACTTGCTATCAAGTGCTCGACAGCTGGGGAGAGCAATTATCACAGTAAGTCTTGTATATTGTAACCTTCATCAACTCCTACTCGGCTTTGAAAGAAGTAGCCCTAACACAATCAGACATGTTGTGAAGTCTCGTTTGACATGGGGCTGTCATCATGGCAAGTCTCGTTTGACCACAATCTCTGAATTAGATGGCTATGATTTAGTGTTGACGACTTACCATACCGTGTCAGCCGAATGGAGAAATGGGAACCAGGCTGAGAAGTCTATTCTTTTCTCAACTCAGTGGAAACGTGTGATCCTTGATGAAGGTAGCGTTATATTCCATGACGGTATCTTGCATATACACTAACAGATACAGCACACATCATTCGCAATAGCGGGTCTCAGATGGCCAAGGCTATCTGCTCTCTTCCTGCGACCTGTCGATGGGCCGTGACAGGAACTCCAATCCAAAATCGCTTGGGAGACCTTGTAGCTCTTTTGAAATTCCTTCAAGCACACCCGTATGGCGACACAGGGGTGTTCGAAGCTGATATAACTCATTTGTGGAAGACAGGCAAAGTGGAGGATGTAGAGGAAGCTGTCAATAGACTTAAGCGACTCTCTAGATGTCTTCTATTGCGGAGGCCAAAGGAGACTATCAATCTGCCCCCAAGACGAGACCTGAAATGCGTCGTGGAGTTTAACGTTGACGAGAGAGCGCTCTATGACGAAATAAAGAGCCAAACGATCGCGAGTTTCAAAGAAACTACTCCCATTGGCACTGACAGATCCAGCTCCACTGCATTTGTTAACATTATCCAGCAAATCAACTCGCTGCGGATGATTTGTAATATGGGACTTCAATACCACTCGCGCTACGACAATACTGCCACCGAAGTTGGCTCGAAAGGGCAGATCAAATGGGCCGAAGCCGCGCAACAAGCGTTCGACTTTCAGCTTGAAGCCGGATCCATCGTTTGCCAGTTCTGTTCGTCATCACTCGATGTGACAGAAACTGTACTAAGTGAACCTGAGAACCAGACGCAGCCTCGATTCTCTGAATGCCTGAGATTCATCTGCTCTGAATGCACACTACGCCTTCAGAGGGCTTCCAAATCCATCTCGTGCGGGCACATCATGTCCCATCCCACTGCTCCAGTATCTACGAGTCGCACAGAGCTTGAGGAAGCAACCGCTTCAATGTCCCTCATAGAAGATTACCAGAACTCGTTGATCGGCCTGCCTTCAAAGGTTACATCCCTAGTGACGCAACTCCAGGCCCAACCAGCTGATACAAAATGGTGAGTAGCGAACTGCGATAGACATGTCTCCCGCTTATTTTGTGATACCCTAGTCTCGTATTCTCGTCGTGGAGAATGACTCTCGACGTCGTCGAAGCGGGCCTTGAACAAGCTCATATCCCATATCTGCGCTTTGATGGGAAAGTCCCGCAGAAAATTAGACAACCTATCATTGAAAGGTTTCGGAAAGACCCATCAATCAAGGTCATGACTCTAACGCTCTCCTGTGGAGCTGTTGGGTGAGTTATAAGGGGAATTATTTACTTTGTTGACATAAAACTCATGGACTCTAGTTTAACACTGACTGAAGCCTCGTACGCCTACCTCATGGAGCCTCACTGGTATTAGTTTCCCCTTGCGACCGATGAGGAGGGTTTTGCTGACGCTCAAACCAGGAACCCAACAATTGAGGAGCAGGCATTAGCACGAATACACAGAATTGGTCAGACGAAGGCGGTCACCACAGTTCGTTTCTTCGTGAGGGACACGTTTGAGGAGGCGGGTTCTCTTATCCAGTAAAACAAAACTGAGTCCAGTAGCTGACATATCATCTAGCGAGTAATGGAGATCCAGAAGTCCAAGAAGGATTTGGCTAGCTTATTATTCTCTCCGCGTGAAGATGCTCAGGCCGGAGGTGTTGAGCATCTTGAGGTTTGTTCATCGCTCAAACACTGAGAGGGCAGTTCTCGGAGTCTTTAGAAATCGCTGACGACCTAATAGTGGCTCTGTAATTTGCTCTGACAGAAGAAATGTCGCCAGACAGCAAGCTGGTGTCTCTTCGAGATGCCACGACATAAGCGGCGGAGCAGAATCCAAAGAGCAATTCTCGGGTCGTTGACTCAGTTAGTAGTTTTTTCTTCTGTGGGTTGCGGGTTCTCCACTTTACACCTTTGCCCACGAATACAACTTATTATTAACGTTCTGGGTGGCAGAAGCTATTACGTTATGTAAATTAGATGGCTAATTTACTGTCTCGAAGTTATCGTACTTTAAGAGATCGAGGAGCAAGCACCTCTTCTTCCTTCCTTACCTTACAATTCTTAATAAAGATTCCCTTCGCAAGCGGTCCTTTGTGAACACCTTTCGTAGGTCCGTAACATTAAGTTATACTCAGGACTTTTACCTCACATGACGCAGTGGCTAGGTATTATACAACAACCTTTAATGGAGATTGTCCAGGTATAGATAGTACTTCGGAGTACAGGGGATGATAAAGGGGGTATGGTATCAGCGCCAAAAATGGATGAGGTGGTCTATGTTTATAATTTCTTTTTAGAGAAAGGGAGCGAAGCTGATTTTGCAAGTGACTGTATACGCACCGCACAGAAAGATTTAGGGAAGCTTAGATAGAACCAACATCTTCAGACTATTGACTCTCCACCTTTCCGCTAAGACATACAAGGAAGCATGAGCGAGAAGAACCTCACTACTATTCTCTATAAGCCCGTCCTTCATCGAGGGATTGTATGCATAAAGGTTAGATTTATTACCTCCGCTTTAACTAATATTATAATCCGCATAACCGGACTTTTATTCACTAAACCGGACTTTTATATATTTATTAAAAATTAAAATCGAATTAAATTTTTATTTTAAATATTTAAATAATTAATTAAATATAAATTTTTTTAATAAAATTATATTTTATTTAAATTAATTTTTATATATAAAAATATTTTTATATTATATTTTAATTAAAAATTTATTTTATTTTTAGAATAATAATAAATATATTAAAATTTAATTTAAAAAATTATAAATTAAAAAAATTAAAATAATAATTTTTTAAAATAAAATTTTATATTATTTTATAAATAATTTTATATTTTTTAAAAAAGTTTAAAAAGAATTATTAATTATTTTTATTTTTTAATATAAAAATAAATTATTAAAAATATTATTTAAAAAAATTATTAAATTTTATTTTATTTAAAAAATTTAATAATTAATTAAATTTTTAATTTTTAAAAAATATTATAATATATATAAATTAATAAATATAATAACACGTGACTAATTTATTATTATATAAATTATTTTTAAATATTTATATTTTTTTATTTATTTAAATTAATTATAAATTTATTATATTATTCTTTATATATTTTATTAAATAAATATAAAAAACTTATATAATAATTATATATATATAATAATTTTTTTTATTATTTTTTTAAAAGAATTAAAGATTAATTTTATATTAAATTTATTAATTTTTTTAATTAATTATTATTAGTATAACTATATTATATAAAGACAGCGATATAAAGTAACGAGATTATAAATATATAATTTTATATAGGCCACTAATAATCCTATAAGGTCTTACTTAATCCCTAAACGAGTTAATTATTTTATATAGGGGAATAAATTAAATAATTAAATTTATAATAATTAAAAATATATTAAATTAATATATTATTATCTTTTTTTATTTCTTTTTTTATTTTTTCTTATACTCGTTCTCCCTCTTTAAACGAATAATCTCTATTATATAATAAGGAATAATCTTAATCTATTTTTAAAATTTTTTTTATAATATATTCTTCTAATATTTTTTCTACTTTATTCTTAATTTTTTTTTATTATTTATAGGATTTTTTTTAATAATTTTTTTTTTTATATAAAATTATATATACTTAATAATATTTAGATTAAATAAGTTTCCTGACCAGAATATTTTTATAATCCTTTATAGATTATAGACCTCTCCTTAATAATAAAACTTATAAGCAGGGGCGTTATTCTCCATAATCTAAATATTAGGCCAATCCTTTTAATACTCCCGAGCGAACGACAAGAGCTTCTTGATTAAGATCTTTTTTTAATATTAATATTAATTAATTCCCCCCCTCCTATTTTTAACTATAAATACTCCCGTCGATTTATTATACTTCTATACCTTTCTTGTTCCACCCGGATTTCTTCCGTGAGCCTTAATCTATATCCTTAACCATTCTTTTTATTCTTTCTCCCACTTCTTCTTATTCTTCTTCTTATTTTTTTAATTCCTGACATCTAAATCAGTCTTCCTCTCCCGCTTCTCTTCCGGGATCTCCTTTTCCCATACATGATAAGACCTCTTCTTATCGTAGCTAAACGACCCCCAAAACATAAACTCCAAAAATCCCTTCCATCTTCTCTATATATAATACTTATTATATACTTTTCCCGATAGTCTTTATACTCTTCTCTTCCCCCTTATTCCACCTAACTATATAATAGTCTCGTCTATAAAAATCACGTTTTTCCAGTCCTCCAAAGTCCAGTACTCCCGTTCCTTATATTAATTATATCTCTCCTTCTTGTTAAATTTATTTAGACCCGGCTTAACCATTAATTTATATTGGGAATATCTAGCTTATATAAGGATCTTTTATATAATTCATGATACTACCTTATACCCTCGTTTTTTGACCTCCTTGGCCAGCGTTCCACAAGAGAACCCTCTAGTAGTCAAATTTTAAAGCACTACTTTCAAAATATACTTGATAGCGTCAGGTGATACAGCAGGCCTCCCAGAGCATGATTGATTAAGCACGTAAGCCACTTCCAAGGATATATCCTCGTTTTCACGCCATCCATACTCCCTAGTAACTATTGCTAAAGTATAAGCATGTGTTCTGGAGACCCCTATAATCTCTAAAATCTTCCCTGCTGACTTCTTCTCTTTAAGTATATAAATGACCTTGATCCTGATACCAGTGGAATACTCTTTGCGGGTTATTTTGGGTATAATAAAGACTATAATAATAATAACTAAAAGAATAAATAATGGCTTAGTTAATTTATCGTCCTCCTCCTCTAAATCAGAAGATTAATTATATTATAAATCCTTCTTATTCTCTTTCTCCTCTTTATTAATTTCTAATTCGTCAGAATCAGGAAATAAAAAAAGCTTTGATTAATTATCTAAATAACTTAAGTCCCCAAATAATTTATTAAAAATAATTATTTTTAAGTATAATAGCTAAGAACGCACAGGAACTTAATTAAAAATTAATTAAGGAAGTAAAGAAAGCGGGGAATAAAATTATTCTCACTTATCCCGCTCCCGACTACGAACTATAACCTTATATTTTTAGACTCTTACTTGCCTATAACGTTATATAAGGCCTAATTAAGCATAAAAGATCTTAGTATAACTTATAGGATATTTCAGAGAATATAAGCCTATTATTATACTGAGTCATGTGGCTTACAGGGGAACTAAGACCTTACAAGGACTATTAATGGCCTGAATTATATATATGGCGCTGTAATCCCGTTACTTTATGCCGCTGTCTCCGTAGTTACGCTGGTCACATGACAGTATTGCGATCATGTCATGTAATCTCGCTTGGCTATATATAAATTTTAATAGCTAGACCCGATTAGGCTTAGTTAAATCCATGGAGAGATTATTAATATCAAGATATCAATAATCTCCCCTCTTTAAAAATTAATTATTTATAATATATATTTAATATTTTTATAAAAAATATAATAATTATTATATATTATAAATAGACTAATATTAATTAATTTTTAGATCTAGATTAAAATTAAAAAAAAATTTAATTTATATTAATAAAATATCTAGTAATTTATAATAAATATTATTTTTTTATATTAAAGAAAAAAATTAATAAAAAACTTTATTTTTAATAAAGTATTTAATAATTTATAAAAAATAAAATATTAGATTTTTATTAAGGATTAATAATTAATATATTAAAAAAAAATTTATTATTATTAATTTATAATAAAATATTTAATAATCTATAAAAAAAAATTATTTTTTATTAAATAATAATAATATTTATAAAATATTTAATAATTTAAGATAAAATTATTTTTAATTAATTATTTAATTATATAATATTTTTTATAAAATATTCTTAATTTAATAAAATCTAGTTTTATTAATCTTTTAAATCCTGGACTTTTAAATTTCTTAAAAAATCTAAATTTTTATATTTCCTAAATTTTATCCTCCTTAAATTTTAATCTTAATACTTTAGATAAATAATCTAAATTCCTAATAAAATAAATTTTAGTCCCGAAATTTTAGATATTAAATTTTTTTAATTTAATTATTTAAGACTCTTTAATATTTTTTTTCTTCTCTTCTCTTCTCTTCTTTAATAATAATAAAAAAGTACTATAATTAATTTATTCTAAAAAATCTATAAATATTAATATTTAATCCTATTAATAAATCTTTTTTTTTTTTAATAATAATAAAAAAATATTATAATTTATTTATCTTAAAAAATCTATAAATATTAATACTAGAAATACTAGATATATAAAATAATTAAAAATATCCGGGAAAAAAAATATTTCTTTATAATAATTAAAAGATTTATTAATTCTTTATATAAGTTTATTATCTATAAATTAATATTCTTAATTAATAATTAAATATATTTAATCTTAAACTTATATTTTTTAAAATATTATAATTTAATATAATATTTATAACTAAAAAATAAATAAAATAAATAAAAATAATCCTAAATAAAATTAATTTATTAATTAAAAATAAAAATATAATTTAAACTTATCTAGAAACTAAACTTTATTAATATAATCAAGATAAAATAATTAATTATAATTTATAAAAATTATTTAAAAAAAACTTTAAGGATTTTATTATTATAAAACTTTAAAATAAAATTAATAAATCTTTATAATAAAAATTTTAAAATTATTTATAATATATTAATATTTATATAAAATAAAATAATTTATATTTTATTATAATCTTTTTAATCAAGATTATTTAGAAGTCTAAAAAATATAATTAATATAATAATAATATTTTATAAAATAATAAAATTAAAAATAATTTCCTTAAGGATTTTATTATATTAATTAATATTATTCTCGAGAGAATTTAATATTTTAAAATATTTTTATTTTTATTTTTTTTTAATTTATTAAATTAAAATATTAAATAAAATTATATTTTTTTTTTTTTTTTTTTTTTTTTTTAAAATTTAAGCAAATTATTTATTTTTTATTTATTTATTTAAATTATTTATATTTAGTTTAGAATCCGGCCTTAATTTTTATTAATTATTTTTTTCTTTATTAAATATAAACCTAAATATAAATTAATTTTTATTATTTTTATTATAATATCTTGTTTTCCAGACAATCTCTACTTTTAAGTTTATCGAAAAAATAACTAAGATTTATATTAAAAATATAAAATATAATAAATTTAATAATAATTTTGGCCATAAATAAATTATTTTTAAAAATATTTATCGTCACGTGGACCTTTTATATAAGGAAACTATAAAAGTCTTTTTTATAATATTAAAGAAACTAGTATAAAACTATTATTATAATAATTAATTATATATATTTTTATATTCTAAGGCCTATATAAAAATTATAATTTTTTTTAAAGAATTTAAATATTAATATTATAATCTTAATAAATAAAACTTTATTTTTATAAAGTCCTTAATATTAAAATATCTCGAGAAATTAATATAAAAAGTCATTAAACTAATAATTAATATTTTATAAAAATTATAATATAGACTATTAGAGAAATTATATAAATTTTTTTTTTTAGAATAAGATTATTATTATTTATCAGAAAATATTTATATATTAATATATAGTCTTAAATTCTTTAAATAAACTAGATTAATTTATTAATTAATTATAATTCTTTATTTTATTATAAAAAAAAAATAATATTAAAATATTAAAATTTATTTTAAATAATTTTATATTAATAAGACTTACTTTATAAATTAATAATATTATTTACGGGAAAATAAATTTAATTATTAAAATAAAGATTATTAATTTAATATAGATTATAATTATAATAATAATAATTATTATATAAATACTTCTAGGTCTTATAGTCACGGGAAATAATTAATTAATAAATTATACTTTATTTATAAAAAATTAGACTATTATTCCTGGAATTATTTATCTAAAAAATAAACTAAAGAAAGAGCTTGATTTAAGGCCAAGAATCTCCACCGGTTTAATCCTAATTCCCGTGACTTTAACTAAAAGTTTTAGGCTATTTATATATAGCACGTGGCCGACATTAAGAATAAACTCGATATAGACTTATTTAATAAAAATAATAAAATTAATCCAGATAAAAATAAATTAAATAAAATTTTTAAGATTCTTTTAATAAAGAATAAATCAGAGAAATTTATTAAAATTATATATTTTATATTAATTAATATTTTCTTAATTACTTTATTTATAAATATAACTAATATATTTATTAATAATTTTATTTCTTTTTTTCTTGTTTATTAGTTTATAAATAAAAATATTATCCTAGACCCTAATAAATTATTAATTAAAAATATCTAGACTTTTATAGCAAAAAATAAATTAAGATATAATTTTTATTATTTCTATAAAATTATAATTAATATTAAAGTATTAAAATACTTAATTACCGGATTTAAATAATTTTAAATACTTTAATAAATTATTAATATTAAGTTTAATAAAATTATAAAAGATTAAATAATTATATAATTCGGAATTAATTTTTTTAGTTTTATAGGATTTATTATAATAAATATTTTAATTAAATAAATATAATTTTATATTATATTTATAAAAATATTATTCTTGTTTAATTTATAAAATATAAATAAATTATAGATTTATTTTAATAATCTTAATAATTATTTTATTATAATTATAAAAAATATATTAATAATATAATATTTTAATTATTTTTTTTTATTTTAAAATATTTTTTTATATAATTTTATTATTAAATTATTTTATTATAATTTTTATTATTTTATAAATATTAAATTATAATATTTATATTATTATTTTATTATAATTTTTATTATTTTATAAATATTAAATTATAATATTTATATTATTATTTTAAATATTTATTAATAACTAGACTATAAAATATACTTAAATAAATAAATCACGATATTAATAAAAAAATCCTTAATTATTTTATAAAATATTATAAATATTATTAAAAATATAATAAATCTCTTAATTATTTTAAGTTTAATTTATAAGATAATATTAACTTTAATTATTTAATTATTATTAATATTTTTTATATTCTTAAAAAGTTTATATTTTATATAATTAATAAAAATATATAATATTAAGCCGATTAATAACTTTAAAATATTAATATAATCTATACTTAAAATATCCTATATAAATATTAAATTAATATTTATCTAGATCCTCTTAATTAATTTATTATAAACTCTAGAAAATAATTTATTAATAAAGAATTTATTTAATATATAATTATAATAAATATTAAGATTAAAATTATATTTATAAAGACTTATAACTTTATCGGGATTATCGAGTATTATTATAATTTAATTTAATATATTTATTTTATTATTATAGTCAAAATTTAAAATATTAATAAAAATATAATATTATAAATAATTTTTAAGATTATTAATAATATAATAAAACTAGATAATCTAGTGTCTATACTTCTAGTTTATAATACTTTTTTATAAATAATTAAATATAATATTTTATTATTCTTTATTATATAATATTTTATAATCCTAAAAAAAATAATAACTAAAATCTAAAAATTAAGGACTAAGTATTAAATTATTAATATTTTAAATATATAAAATAAATTAATTATAATTAATATCTATAATCTTATACTTAATTTAAATATTTTAATCTAGTATAAAAATAATATTAATTAATTTAATAATTAAAAAAAATTATATAAACTTATAATTATAAATAATAAATCCTATATATTAATATTATTTTAAAATAATATAATATTTTATTTAATCTTTATTAAATTATTTTATATATTAAATAAATATATTAAGCTTAATCCTAAATTAATTTATAATAATCAAGAGATTAAAAATAATAATATTATTATTATAAATATTATTAATTTTATAAATTTTTAAAAAAATAATAAAAAAATATTATATAAAAATCTTATTATTATATTTCTATAAAATAATTAATAATATAAAAATTTTTATTAACTCGAAATTATTGGACTTATTAAAAAAAAATATTTTAGATTATATTAAGAATTAAAGTCCTATAGAAAGTTTATATTTTTAATTCCCGCTTTATTAATAAAATTAAAAATAAGAATATCTAAAATAAATTAAAGAAATCTAGACTAATCGTCTAGACCTATAATAATAAATTTAAGTATATAGTATTAATATAATTATTTATAATTTAATATATTAATTAAAAAATTATTTTTAATATTATTATTATAATAATTAAAATTATAAATCTTTATTTATAAAATATTTTATAGACTTATATTTAGTCAATAATATTATTAAATTATAATTTCTTTATTAAATTATTCCTGGAGTTTATTAATTACTTAAATCTATAAAATAAAATTTTAAAGATTATTAAATTATTATATAATATACCGGAGGCCGGAAATTATTAATTTAAGATTTATTATTTTTATTATATTAATAAATTATTAATAAAATAATTAATTTATAATCCTTGTTTATTTTAAAGTAATTAATCTTTTAATATTATTGGTCTATAGACTAATAATATATTATTTATAGAAAATAATATCTTTATTAAAAAAAAAAATCAGGATTAATAAAGATTAACTTTTTAATTAAAGCTTATAAGCGACTTATCTTAGACTATAATTTAAAGTTTAACGATAGTATTATTTATACTAAAAATACTTTAATTATATTTATATAAAAATAATAATATTAAAATCTCAAGATTATTAATAATAATAATATTATAATAATTAATAATAAAAATATTATATATTATAATCTTAATATCAAGAATTAATATATTATTCAATATATTAAAAAAATATATATTATATTTATTTATTAGCCGAAGACTTTATATAATCTTTTAGTTATTATATAATTTATTAAATTTATTAAAAATAATATTAAAGTACTAAATAAATATATTTAGTAATAATCTTAAAATATTACCAGAAAATTATAATTTATTAAACTTAAAAAAAACTTTCTATATTTATTTATTTTTATTAATATTTTTTTTATAAATAATAAAAATTTATTTTTATAAATAAACTATATATTAATATTGGTAGACGATATTAAATATATTAATATTTTTTATTAATTATTTATAAAATATAAAAAAAATAATAAAAAATATTTTAATATCGAAATTATATAATATAATTTATAAATTTAATATAAATATTTCGATAAAGACTATAATTAAATATATTATAAAAATTAATTTATTATTAATTATTTATATAAATTTAAAATTATTTTATAAATATTTTATTAAATTAAAAATTATATAAAAAAAATATTTTATAATTAATATAATATATTTTTAATAAACTTATAAAAAATATAAAATTATAAAGATTAAATAAATTAAGAATAAATTAAATCCTATTAATAATATAATAAAATTTAAATCTTTAAATATTTTTAAGAATTTTATTAATATAAATATTATATAATTAGATATCAAGAAATAAATTAAATATAAATAATAAATATATTAATAAAAAATAAATAAATATATAAAAAATAAAAATATAAAAAAATAATAATATTATATTTTTATAAAAAATATATATAGAAATAATAAATAAATATTATAGATAAATATATTAAAAATAAAATAATAAATAAATATAATAATAAAGTATATTAAATAAATATAAATATAAATATTATAAATATATTAATAGATCACGAGACTAGATTTAACTAAATTAAAAAATTAATATTTATTCGGGAGAAAATATTATTTTTGGATTACTTTTAGAGTGGTCCTAATATTAATATAATTATATTATAGTTATATTAATTATATAATAATATTATAATTATATTATATAATCTTACTTGACTATATATAAATTTTAATAACTAGACCCGATTAGACTTAGTTAGATTCATGAAGAGATTATTAATATCAAGATATCGATAATCTTTTTTTTTCAAAAATTAATTATCTATAATATATATTTAATATTCCCATAAAAAATATAATAATTATTATATATTATAAATAAATCAATAATTATTTATTAATTAATTATTTTATAAATATTTAATAAAAATTTATAATATTTTTAATTATTAAATTTTTTATATAATAATTTTTTATATAATAATTTTTTATATAATAATTTTTTATATAATAATTTATTATATAATAATTTTTTATATAATAATTTTTTATATAATAATTTTTTATATAATAATTTTTTATATAATAATTTTTTATTATTATATATTTAAATTTTTATAAAAAATTAAAATTTTAATTAATT
>Ga0302221_10001243_pt1 | contig 16674 bp, 14 predicted proteins | sample II_Palsa_E2_1_FD_193517 | JGI IMG/M metagenome (GOLD analysis project Ga0302221, IMG submission 193517) | Peat permafrost microbial communities from Stordalen Mire near Abisko, Sweden - II_Palsa_E2_1 | ecosystem: Environmental > Terrestrial > Soil > Palsa > Peat permafrost | place: Sweden... | reverse complement strand
GGCTGCGTGGCAGCTTTCACCGCGTTCACGTGTCCGTACGTTGTGTACAGACCGTTGATAGCCTTGCCGTCATCTGAATACTGGGTAGTCTCCAACTGATAAATCTTGGACGACGCAATCCCGTTGCAGATGTACAGCGGCTGATCAACACCGTTTTGCTGGGTGATGAGTGCCATGTACGGCGTTGGTATTTGCCAAATGGTCCACTTACGCTTCATATCCATTGCGGCCAACGAACCGAACATCGTGACGTGGATACCAGGGCCAGCGAACAACTCTTGTGCTGTGTCTAGTCCTTGGTAGTTACACATCAGTATGACGTTTGGTGTGGTCGGTGATGGGTTATATGCAGCGTCTGGCAGCCATTGAACAGTAGCCGTAGGAACGCCCTCTGGACTCGTGCCTGTGGGCAATGGTATTGCGCAGTAGAATCGCTTGTTAGCGACATCGTTACGCAGCACAATGCTGTAGGCCGCATCCCAGTTGATGCAGTTCCATAGGTTGAAGATTTCCAACGACAGCTTGATAGGCTGACCGCCATTGAATCCGAAGATTCCCTCGCGGCATGCCGTCATAGCCCACTCTTCACCAGTGTCATACGCATGAATTCCACAGGCTCCAACTTTGTTGGACACCTCTTTCAGTGCCCATCCCCCAGGTTCGGAGTTTGGATTCTGCTCTGTGGAGTACCAGCTATTCAACTTCAGCAAGTACAAAAGATCATGCATAACGAAACCACCGTAGCACGTTTGAGAGTTCTCGGACGTGGTATCGATGATGCCGCCAGTGTCTGAAGCGTCGATAGCTTCGAGGTCATTTGCATAAGACCCATAGACCTGTGGTAGGAGATAAGGTGTGAGCGTTGGAAACACTTCGATTCTGTCGATTAGAACATCCGAACCAATTGCTGTATCTTCCAAGAACACCCGTAGTACAAGTGTAGATGGTACGCTTGTGGTGAATGGCGTTATCAACAGTTCGCTTGTAAATACCTGAACGTTGGTAGTCATTGCCGACAACTCAAATTGAGTGTGCGCTGGCGTAGGAAGAAGAGTAAACCCATTCAACGCTGACCAGTTCACAAGGTCAATAGTCAAATGCCCCACGGCGTTACCCGAAGGATTACTCACTGCCACACGTACCGAATACGTAGTGTTCGGTTCAATGATAGCCACTTGGTATTGATCTTGGTATGCCGTCTGCCAAATCATGCCTACAACAGCGGTGATGCCCACTAGGTACGTGTTCTTAATGTACAGAGCATCCCCTGTTACAGGGCTGACTACCAGTGTTTGATCTGCTGGGTTCAAAACCTGCCACCCAACTCCTGGCACACCCAATGGGTAGCCGAGCGGTAGAAGGTTGGAGAATGTGCCGCCGAGCAAGATTACATCCGACTGCGGTACTCCTTGCGGGTTGTTAGAGAGGTATCCTCCATCGAATGTCAAGTTGTCAAAGTTGGTAACCTTGTTCAGTTGCATTCCGTAGAAATTGCGGCTTGCATACGGTACCACCCACGCAGAGCTTCCAAGTTCAATGAGGTTGAACTGATCAGCCCCTTGAATGTCAATCTCTTCACTATCCAGCAGCACCTCATCAGTGAAAGTAAAGCTAGCCGTTGATGTGATGTTGTCGTGGATAATGGTGGACGTGTATGTCGTGGTTGTATTACCCACGGTAATGATCACGTCTTCAGGGATGATATAGAAGTTTTCCCCCGGCACGCCATTCTGTCCCGCTTCTGTGAACGCAATGGCGCGTGCTATCGTATTCGGTGGACCGATTGGTATGTGCGTGGCAGTGATGTAGTTTGCGTCGGCTGTAGTCGTGAAAATAACGAACGGCGACACAGGACTATAGTAGCCACTCTCCGTGATGAAAAAGCATACGGCTTTTCGTGTCCCAGGTCCGATAGGAATAACAGAGCCGCCTATGATTGTGAGCGTGCCTCCACCCGTGTAGGTCCCATAGATTGGGTCAACGTTTGTCCCTACGTCAGTAGCACCAGGGTCGAATGTGAACATCGTACCAAAGGTTACCGCTTGAGCACCTGATTCAGCCACTTCTCCAAGAGCAATTTGTGCTGGTGAAAAAGGTGTGAATCCTGACACTTGAAAGGTACCGCTGGTACCACCTGTTACTGCCGAGATAACACCTGTGGTGTTCAATGCTCCATTGGCATTGAACGTACCTGTAATCGTTACCTCTTGGCCATTCACAGGGGCCATGGCTGGCACGCTGGTGACATTGTACGTAAACTGTGCGGTTCCTGCCGGTGTTCCTAGAACCTCCGACATGGTTATCGTCATAACCGTAGAGTTCAGTGCTGTGAGAATTGTCCAGTTACCATCCCACCCTACTGGTGTAGCGCCATTGATTTGTACTATGTCGCTAGACTCTAGATCGGGGGCTGGTGTGGCAAGAGTCACAGTTGCCAATGTGAATTGGAATTGTCCGTTGTTGCCAAGCAGAGTTTCCGCGCCAGAAGACAAGTACGTTATCTGGATGTACGGTAGAATTTCTCCGCTTCCTTCTCCAGCCTCATGACTTGTTCCGTGACCTAACAAAAGCCAAGTTCCAACAAGCCCTGTTAATGCCGAAGCAGACGCGATGTAAAGAACGGCCCCATCACCTGCAGCTACGACTTGCGGGTCTTCTGCACTTCCTGCTGTGCCATACCACAGAGTCATTACAGGGCCAATTGCTGGTGAGCCTTTGCCGCCGCCCCACTGTACAGACTGCCCATTAAACTGTATGGGAGTTCCCTGTGTGATGTTGGTTATGGTGTATGTTAACGTAGGCGTTGCTGTTCCAGCACCACCTGATCCCGTCGCTCCTGTAGCCGATGAGAATGTGGTGGTCGTGGGTGCTGGCGTTCCTAGCACTGTGAATGTGAACCCGTTCAAACCTGGATTTCCTGTGCCTGTAACTTTGTACAGAGAACCTACAGCAGGTGGTACAGGGGCTGCTGTGAACGTGAAGGTGACGATGCCATCTACGATGGTGGCTGAGGTGATCGTCAAAACTCCTGTGGCGCTAGCTACGATTGCTTGGAAGCTAGGTGGCGCTCCTGGGCCTTCCTGTGACACCGGCTCAAACATCAGTGCGCCTGTCTCCTGATTAGGGATGACAAGGCGCGGCCTGTCCGTGCCAATTTGCAGATTCGAGAGCATGATGTACTCGTTGCCATCTGCTGTAGCCGATTGCGCGAACGAACCTGGGATGATACCAGTCAATGCCAGAGTTAAAATCCCTGGGTTGCTTGTGACATTCTCCAACCAAATGTTCCCCGATGCATCCAGAGCCAGTGTATTGATCTGCTGGTTATTCTGTATGTACGTCTTGATATAGTTGAAATTGTCCAGACCTGGGGTGATGTACACGACAACGTCGTTATCATTGACGTACGTTACCCCTGACGACGTGGGTGTGTCCCCTACTGCTGTGAAAGACACACCAAAGCCCAAACTGTTAATATCGGAATACGCCCACGAGGTTCCCCACTCATCTAGGGTTCCACCTAAGGAGTAAACGGTCGGCACAGTAGTGAGTACCTGCGTTTTTGGTGTACCTACTGGTGTGCCGTTTTTCAAGAGTTGTACCTGAAGAGACGTTGTACCAGTGCTGCTGTATGCCTGAAAACTCGTTTCGACACCTGTGATGCCTGTGTTAGGGTTCAGAGTGAAATTGAAAGTCTGTGCAAACAAAGCATCGCTATCTTCTTGGTAGTAGTACAGGGTTACCGAAAAATTGTTGATAGCCACTTGAGTGACAACTGGGTTTCCAACTCTAGCCGCCTCCACTGTGACATTGAAATTGGGGCTGGTTATAAACGCAAGAAACTCTGCCGCTGTAAAGCCCCACAAGTAGGCGGGACCACCAAGGTAGTACTCAGTCCTAGTCAATGTTAAATTTTGAGTTTGAGTAGTGCCACCATTCACACCAGCATTGGCTAAACCGATGACGATCTGGGCGGTAGTGCTACTCCCTGCTACATCGGCATAAGCATCGAATGCCACGGTCATGCCAACTACGTTCGTCACTGTAGGGATGGTGAAGTATCCATACGCTGCAATGATGTTGGCCCCGTTGTACCCTATACTGGCGTTGTTTGCAGGACCACCGTTGTACGTCAAGTACTGTGGATTGCTCCATCCAATAGTTTGTATGGAAGTCACAGCCATAGTTTGTGGCATGAACCCTAAAGTCACAGAGGCATATGACGTGTCACCAAGTATTCCCTCTATGTTGTTCCAAGGGGTATTTGCAGAGTCAACATCGTTTGCAACTGTGGGAGGGTTTGGTCCTACGAAAATACCTACGGTAGAGGTTCCGGTGCCGCTCTGCATCGTGTATGTACCAGCGAATCCCGCAGGCACAGTTACGTACGCTGTGAATGTCGTAGGAGTAACGCTTAGGACGTACACCGTTTGTCCATTGAGGAAGGACGCTTGAAGGGTAAAACCCGACAACACAAAACCTTCATTTACTACTGGCACGGAATTGCTAGTGTATGTGAACGTGCCTAATCCTCCGCTGCCTATGATAACCTTGGTTATGTTCACAAGATTTGCATAGGAGTATACTGGGGCCAACCCAGGTCTCGTGAAGACTGAGCCAACGATGAACAATTGTGTTTCGACTGATTCGTTTCCAATCAATCTCTGCGTGTTACCATGCAGTTCAGACTATATCATCATCCTTTCGGATGCAGAGTGCTTCGGAGTCACTGACTCCTACTCCCTTTCGGGATAGTCGTTGCACCTTCCACTTTAGTGGCTCGGCTCAGGATTGACCCAATGGGTGTTTCCCTGAATTCTCTCTGTTATCATTCAAGCATTTCTACTTGAGGGGACTATATCGTTAATCCACATCCCAATTTCTGGGACTCGAACCCTCTGGCAAGTCTTGGGGGGAAGCGAAGGTTATCAACCCACCCATAGTATCGAGACTCGCGGTCCCGAGTTGTTCCAACGAGTGGCCTATATAGCTACCCTGCCTTCCCTAATCTCACGTAAAAATTTTCTATGTTCTCTTCGTATTTTATTTCGTTTGTCTTTATTTATCACATTGCTCTCGGCTGAGTTTTTATCTTTGCAAGCCCTGCAAGACCGCGTAGTTCCATTTGGATGAATGTATGTATTCTCTGCGGTCCACTCATGTCCGTGGTCACAGTGCGTACTGTACGTCTTTTTAGCGTTGGTATTTCCTTTGTTCGCTATGCTACGCCGCAAATTCTCTTCAGCAGGCATCATACGGCCTTTGGTATAAGCATTGCCCTTCATTCTCTCGGACAACTTTATCCTGTTCTGAGGATTTGCTTCCCAAAATACGTGGCTTCTTTTACTGAATTTAGCCAATGTCTCGGGTGTATGCTTAGTTCCCTTAGGTGCGCCCATGCGTTCCCTAATCTCTTTGGAGGGCTTCCACCCTAAGTTGCCCTCTCCTCCTGCCGTCAGGTTATATCCATAGGGACGCCTAGTTTTTAGCAGTTCGATATAGAAAATCTCTACGAAGTCCATCTCTTCCTTCGACCCACAAACGTGTAGAGGTTCCACAGTAAACTGCTCAGGTCCGTGTGCCTTTATTGTGTGTGCAAGGTAACTTCCCTTGCCACGCAAAGCCACGGACACATGGCTGCCCCAACGCCGTTCCAGAGTACGTACGGTCTGCCCGACGTACTGCATACCGTTGTTTTTGTTTGTTATCAAGTAAACTTGCATTGTTGTGCCCCCTTTCAAGGCGCTCTAAGGAGAGTGTGAAAGGCACTCTCCCGAGCTACCCTAGGATTCGAGGTCCTAGGATTCCGTGCTTTTGAGACCGCTTGCTCTGCTCGTCCTTATCAGGGTGTCCCATTGGATTCACCCTTACCCGGCAGTCACGCTTCCCTCTATCTTTAGAATACCAAAATTCAGGGCGTTTGTCAAGCGTAGAATGTGTGCCCCGGTTCTCACGGGGCTTCTCGGTTAGTGCCGAGTCTATGTCGTCGTTATGCTTGTTCCGAGGACCCTGCCTTGCGGCATTGAACAGGGCTGACTGCAAAGGTTACGCCAGCGACTTCCCCAACATTGCCGGGGGTCTCCACGGTTAGTGTTACGCGATCCCCAGAGCCACCGAAGCCGTTGGGTACGGGGGCGAAGGAGATTACCTTGCAGCGCACATTGACGTACGTTCCAACTGCGAACGGTGCGCCGAAGATGTCACGCTCTTGTGGTGTTTGTAATCCTACTGGTGCTGTAGACATGTTGTCTCCTTATCCTACCACCGTTGTGCGATTGACCCATGCCTCGAACAGAAGCACGTCGGCCAAAATACCCAACGGAAGTGTTTGGCCAGCCGCGAATTCCACTCCGTTGAAAAAGATTTGGAGCGAATCGTTGGATGGACTGTAGTGGTATGTGATACCTGCTGTGGTTGTGTTCAGCGGTTCCTCACCGTACACGTCGCACTTCAAGAACGCATTGACATCTACCGTGCGTACATCCAAGAATGGGAACAGCCCAAACGGAATGCCGCCCACGGTGTAACCACCAGGGGTCAATATGACTAATCCCCAAGCACGAATGACCTTCCCGGTAATATCTGGGAAGCATAGTTCGATCAGGGTAGATGTTGCTGCGCCTGAAGAGAATGTAACGGGGAATGGAACTACAGGACCCAGTACAGGGGCAGGAGTCGTGATGGCGTTGTCAAGCAGCGTTACCGCGCCTGTCAATCCAATGGCTCGTCCTGTGAGTTGTGCTCCAGTGCCTAGTGATACCGAGGACTGTGCAACCACGTCTCCGACCATGATAGCCGAGGAATTGATTGTGGCCGAAGCGCCGACTGCCCAGAATACGTTCTGTGCAATTGCGCCGTTGAGCAGGATGACAGAGGCACCAACGTTGATGGTAAGAGCAGACCCTACTTGGAAAATGAACTGCGCGTTCGGGTTACCTTGCGCGTTCAAGACTACTGTCTGACCTACGGCTAGATCAAGGCCGCTCAACGCTGTGTACGTGCCGGGGAGAAGTGTCTGCCCAGCCAGTTCCGAGACGATTGCCCCAGGTGGCAGTGTTGAGTAGTACGTGTATGCTGATCTTGCGTCGATCTCTGCTTGGTTTGCTACCTGCGTAGTGATTTGCTCCGTGTATGGAGGAACCACAATCCCTGGCGGAAATCCTATGACGGAAGTTCCTGGGTAAAGACCAAGGTTCGCTCCATTGATGACGGTAGCGCCAGAGTTGGTAACGGTAGAACTGCCAAGGACGGCAAAGTTTGCTGCCGATAATAGCTGTGCATCCGGTGTTGTTAGTAAAGGCATGGTTGCTCCTTATCCTAGTACCGTGGTGCGATTCCACACTGCCAAGCATAGAACGATGTCGCTCAGTACTTGAACTGGAATTGCTGCGCCACTGGCCAACTCAAGTCCGGTGGTTGTATTGACGATTTGAAGAACGTCACCGACTGGGCTGTAGTGGTACGTGTAGCCACCTACCGTAGAAGTGATGACATCTTCGCCCCACACTGATGCCCTCAGGAAACCATTGAAGTCTACCGTGCGACTATCGGCATAGGCCAAGAGGCCCATCAGGAGTCCACCCGTGGTGTAAGTCCCTGGTGTGAAGTTGACCTGAAGCCATGCTTGGATGCTTTTTCCTGTAATATCAGGAAAACAAATCTCTGACAATGTGATTGCTGCTGTAACGCTTGAAACTGGCATTGTTAATCCTTTTCCCCGCCTCGGCCTCGTGGCCTATCGGATACGTCGTCGTTTGTGTTGCAATTGCCGAGTCATGCTCGACAAAACTTTTTATGGAAGTGGGAGTATTGAATAGTTCAGTGTAATCGTGAGCGTTCCATTTCCAGCGCCTAGCGCGTTAGGCGCTGTAAAAACGACTGCAGCATTGTTGCAGGTCGTATATGGCACTAGACCCTCTCCACAAATGAAAATAAATGTAGCACTCGCAGTAGCCTTGATAATCCCGCTTGCCGTCGCTGCCCAGTCATACAACATAATCAGGTTCGTTGGGTTGACTTCTGGTGGTGGGCCGTAGAGTAAATAGCAGTCGTTGCCAACTGCAGGGGACGTATAAGCGGTACCGCCGAAGTGGTACTGCATATATCCGTAGCTTGGTGCAATGTAGAACCCTGCCCCTGGTGCTGGGATTATGGTGATGGGTGTGGTACTCAATGCAAGCAACTGAGCCGATGTCAAGGTCACTGAGGCTTGTTTGAACACAGCAGTGGCGGCACCCAACGGATCGTAGTTGGCTGCGTAGTCGGCTGCTTGTGCGACTACGGCTCCCGTGCGCCCGAATACGGAACTGACGGCCCCTCCACCAGAGGCTGCTGTGGTTTGCACAGTGTTGTCGGGAAATGTTATTCCGTTCAGCGTTTCTAGAGGTATCTGTTGATTTCCATGGGATGTGGTTCCAATCCACAACTGATTGACTGTGTAGTCGAAGAACATTTCACCCTGTAGAAGTGGTGGTATAGGTAATGCCATGGTGTCTCCTTAGTCGTGAATTGCGGTGAACTGGGCCGTGACATCATGTGTCACACCATCTGCGTTGCATACCACAAAGTTGATTCCTGCACCAGCAGGTTGCAACTGAATCATACCGATGCAACAGATGGCAGTCGCTGCGCCGTCGCTCGGTGTCTCAGCCACGACTACTGAGCCAACCACTGTGTAATTGTTGTTTGCGAATGGTGTAATCCACGGCAATGAAATGATAGAACTAGGGGTTGCCGAGGCAATGACACCCACATGGACTCGTGCCGTCTGCACTTTGGAAAGAGATAGGTAGTCGGCTGCATAGTCGGATGCCTGTGCGACTACGGCTCCCGTACGTCCGAACACAGAACTTACGGCTCCGCCACCCGTAGCTGCTGTGGTTTGTACCGTAGCATCTGGGAATAGTATGCCGCTCAATGTGCTGAGAGGAATTTGCTGATTTCCGTTTGAAAGAGTGCCTATCCACAGCACGTTTACCGTGTAGTCGAAGAACATCTCACTAGGGAGAAGTATTGGTATTGGTAGTGGCATAGTTCTCCTTTAGACTTGGCTGAAAATAACCAGAGGATGGTACGTAACGTCCGACTCGGCTAGATTAAGAATGGTTCCTAGAGATAAAGGCAGTGCTCCACCTGAAAGAGGAGTCGATGCCAATACATGGCGTGGTACTCCAGTAAAAGCGTAGTAAGCTGCGATGTTATTCTGGTTAATCGCCAAAAATGTTGGCGTCACCGATGTGCAGGAGAATGCGTAGTAGTACCATCCTGGCTGCATCAAAATGTTTAGGGAAGTATTGGATGCTACTACTGTAACGGCAGAACCCGACACAGGCATTGGGCCAGAGTCCATAATCAGAGTTCCAAGTTGACTGTAAATTCCAACGTTAACAGTTTGCCCAGCTATACCTACGCCAACATACAAGGAAATTTTGTTGACTAAAACTGCGCTTGCCAAGTAAAACAAATGGGCATTGACATGGTTGGCAGTCGTAACACACGGTTCGTATGCTACGGCACAAATTGCAGGCTGCTGATGCCCCGTGCTGTTAAAGAACCCGAACGCGGCCAACGGCTCACTGCCGTGGTCTTGGTCAAGGAGTAGTAAATCTTGTGCTGATACACAGTTCATCCCGTCCATACGCAGCAAAGTGTTCGGCGTGTCGGTGGTGCCTGGATACACCGGGGTAGGAGATGTCTCTGGCAACTGGGGATTACCTAGTCGAAACTGCGTGTCTGCGTTCTGTGAGTTAAGTGCTGGCAATGGGCCGTTAGCGTATCCTTCCGCTTCCGCCTGTGATTTCTGTAATTGTGCTGGTGTTAAAAACGGTAAGGCCATGGTGTGCTCCTTAAAATGTTCTCTTCTTCGGCATAGCCCCATTGGGTTTCCACCATCGAAGCTGTAGTGCTTGGTCTCGTCGGCGTTGCTTGAACGCTTGAAGTCTTGGGTCCTTATAGGACTCCTCGGTCATTAACTTCTGAGCCATCTCTGCATAGTGCTCTGCGGCGGCTACCTTGCGGTCCTCTATGGCCTGCAAGTTATGTGCCCTGTTCTGGTCTTCTATTAGACTCATCGAGTCTCCTGAAATACTTTGTGGAATTCTCTCAGAATAACCTCTGGTCCAGTGTCGTGCCAACCCGTCCAGTTGAGGTAGATGCAGTAGGCAAAAGCCTCGGGTCCGGCTGGCTTAGGTTGCATACGCGGTCTAGGTGGTGGCGCACGCAGTGCACGCGGGGGAGGCTTCGGTACCTCTCCCTGGTACAAATAGTATCTGTTGTCTGAGTGCAAGAAGATATTGCTGTAGTGCAGTACTGTGCTCACCCACGCTTCGTCATTTCCGTGTACGTGGGTATTGATGCTCCCAGGTCGGCCTGGAAGAGGGTTGTCGATTACCAACTTCATAGCCCTGCGAGAGAGCCAATAACAGAAGCCCCACGGGGTCCTTATCTCTCCCGGCTTACACCCTGGGTCCTGCCATCCCGTAAAATCTGCTTGTTCAAAACCGGACGCCAACAATGCGGCAGGTTTAATGACCACATCATCGTCACACTTCAGGACAAAGTCATACTCGCGCTCGTACGCCCAGCGCAGAATACTCTGCACCTTATCTGGTAAGCCTAGGTAGGCGTCGTCGCAGTCCAGAAATACCTCGTCCGGTCCAGGCTCCCGTGTCGCCCCTCGGCCAAAGAAGAACTTTATGTCCGCTCTGTCCCTTGGCACCAGGGGCATCCATGTGCTTCTAATTGCGTTGGAAAATTCGGGACGCTTGTGACACGTGACTATTGCTAGCAATATTTTCGACATGTGGTCTCCTGAGTCTTCGTGGCTGTTCTGGCACATGTTGTTGGGCCTTGTATTGTGAAAGGTTGAACCCAGAGTTGCGATACTTGTACTCGAAGATTTCCTTCATGTCCCAATCACGGTCATATCCGTGGACAATGCAGAACGGTTTGTTGCCTGGGCTTGGTACACACTCTATACCTTGTAATGGCCCAGTCGAAGCTGGTATAAGACGTAGCGGTCGGCTTTGTCCCCACACTGGATTGAATTCTATACTGTTGTTTCCTGCATTGTGCCCCGTACCTGGGTGCAGTAATCCTGTGTTAGGGTCAAACACTGGTGGTGCATCCTTCAAGAATGGGCTGCACGGTACGCGCCACGGTGACCACATAGGATGAAGACACGCGGCAAAACTGTCGGACCACCGAGGTATGCGAAGCACCTCTTTGAAGGGAGTCTGCCGCATGACGTAGTTGATCCAAATCTGGCACGGGGGGTGCCCACCTGTGTACGTGGAGCAGCCTAGGTGAACCTGATGGAATACTTCGGCCATGACTTCCGATGTACCTGCCCAAGTGCCGCCGTTGATAACCTCTTCATTCTTCAGTTCTTGGTATTTCTCTTCTCCGAGGATTGACTGTGCCCACAGTTTGTTAGTCTCTTCGCATTGAATGGCAACACACTCCGTAGATGCTATGAGTTTGGCATCACCTATGTTCTGTTCCATCCACGTGCTTGGGTTGGATTGCAGGACTAGGTCCTTTACGTCTAGCCAAAAGATGTAGCGAAACTCTTGGTGATGGTCTCGCAGGTATTCCCAGCATACGCGCATACGAGCATGGAAAAATGCCTCCCTAGGGCTGGGCAAATCAACCAATTCGAAACCAGCGTTTGAGAGTGCGACTCGTGTGGTGGGATGAATATCCCAGTTTAGCATTACCTTGCGGCCTGTGAAGCCACTACGTTTGATGCTCTCGATATATGACTCTAAGCCCCCTGGCCTAGTTCTCTCCCACTGCGTTCCCAAAACTCCTAGGATAACATCCTGAGTCGCGTCCATTTAGTTCTCCAGTTTGAAATAGTCTGCGTACTCGGTCACGTATTCAGCTAGGCATTCTTGCCACGGACGCATTACATTCAAACCACGTGCATCCAGTCTTCGAGTCAATAGTTTCTCACTGGCTGGCCGTGGAGCAAAGTACTCTTCCGCAAAGAATGAAGAAGGCACCACGTTGATCTTTATCTTGTCTTGCAAACCTAGAAGATGAACAAGTTCTACCGCTACGTCATACCGTGTAGCCGAACCCTTGCACACCGCGTTGAATATGCCATAGGACCGCGTAGTGATTAGCTTGTCAATTTGCAATGTGAAATCCTTGGTATATGTAGGGGTTCCTTGCTTGTCGGTCACCACGTTCAACTCAGTGGCTCCGGCTTTCAACTGCTTCATCACTTTGCCAATAAACTTCTTGTCCTTGGGTCCGCTTCCCATTTGCCAGCCACACCGTAGAATAATGTGTTGTGGCACTGTCTGGGCTGCTAGTTCTCCCCAGTACTTGGTCTTGGCGTACACGCACAGCGGGTTCGGTTTGTCCCAATCCGTGTAATGTTCTTTCTTACCGTCGAAGATTCCTGCTGTGCTAATGTAGACGTAAGGTATGCCGAACTTTGAGGCCAGCATCGCGCAGTTGTTAGAGCCGCCAGCGTTAGTATCAATGGCATTCTTAGTGTAGCTCTCGCACTCTTCTAGGCTGGTCATAGCAGCAAGATTCATGATGATGTCTGGTTTGAATTCACTGCAAGTGTAGTGCATACCGTGGAAGTCGCGCACGTCTTGGTACTCCAGCCACTTGTCGAGGAATGGGTCCTCTATGCTTCGTGTGTGGTTGGCTACTAGGTCTGTTGCCAGCACCCTATGGTCTTTCGAGAAGTGTTTGTAGACGGCATCACCGAGCATGCCTCCGCACCCGAGCACATAAATTTTCATAGCTTTCTCCTGAGCCAGCGTGTTGTCCGTGCTTCCAACTGCGGCAGTTTGAAATTCCCTGCGTACGCATTGAACATGTCTGCCGGTGTAGCTTTGGCGTCCCATGCCTTTACACTCGACAGGTGATACGTGAGTGTGTCTGGAGTCAGTATGTCTCCTGGGATGAACTTGTAGCGCGTATCGCCGTGCAGCGCAATTCCTTGCGCCAGCAGTGCACGGGCAGTGTTAACGTCCTCGGCTGGCCCCGGCTCTAACGGGCGGTCCACTACAGCCTGCATAGCCTTACGGGAGAGCCAATATCCGGCCCCGCCTGAGGCAAAGAAGGAATTCTGGCCTCCCACCCAGTCAAACTGACTAAAGTCGCTCTGCAGCAGCGCCTGTGGCCGCACTAGGGTGTCTAGGTCGGCCTTGAAACAGTAGTCATAGCCTTGGGCTAGCGCCCAGCCAAACATAGCCACAACCTTGTGGGTAAGGTCTTGCAGGGTGTCCCCCACGTTCAGGAACACCTTGTCGGCTTCGGGCGCACCAGCGGGGTTGCCGACAAAGAACTTGTAATCGGTCCCTACTGGGATGTCCTTTAGCCACGTTCGTCTCTCCGCTAGTTCAAAGCGGTGCAAAGCGTGGCACGAGGGTACTGCTATGAGTGCCCTCATGCGGGTGGCTCGTTCGGCTTGTCCTTAGCGGCTGGTGAAAAGGAATGGCCTGTGATTGCCCCAAGGATTGTCCCAGTGTACGCCACGTAGCTCATATCCAAGTGATGGAACCACTGCATAACCGAGCCAGCAATGAACATAAAAACGCAAATCGGCAAGTGATAGTCCTTGAAGTTTGACAAAATCTTATCGAAGTTCATTGCTGCTCCTTTTTAGACCCCACCGTTTCCTATTACGAAATACTGAAATGTCACAGTTCCGCTAGTGTGGACGTGTACCGTAAATCCTGTGGTGGAAGTGGTAACCCAGTACGCTCCAACTGCAGTAGTGTCACTCGTCGGGGTAACAACCACGCATGGCGCTGCACCAAACGCTGAGGTGAATGTTACCGATGCCGATGTGCTTGCAGAAATGGTGACTGTACCAACTACATCTACTAAAAGCGCACCAACGTGCCCATCCATAAGGACTGCATATGTATTCAACTGACCTTGTGCATTTATGACAGGCGCATCAAGAAGCAATTGTGAGCTTGCTTCGAGTGTAGTGGTGCCAATGTTGGTGAAAATTATCTGATTGCTTCCTGAACTACTTCCCATACCTATAGAGTTGCTTCCAGTCACGTACAGTGCTATGCTAGACCCTGAAGCAGGGACCAAAGTAGTCGTGGCTGGCACTGTAACCGTAGAAGCCAATGTGTTAGCTGTGACTGTGCCGGTACCACTAGAGGAAAGTGTGGCACCTGAGCCAACAAGCATTGCGGCTGTGGTATTAGTTCCACTGGTTATGCCGCTGAATGCATGGCCTGCTGCCGTGATAGCAGCAGCTACAAAGGCGTCTGTTGCAACTAGTGTACTTGTATCACCAGGGTTTTGCGTTGCGGCTGTTGAACCGTTCGGCAGACCGATTGTCCCTCCACCTTCAAAATTGAATTCATTCGGGGAGGTAAATGTGATTGCGTGAGACGTAGAGTTCAACTCTATGGAGTCAAAACCCGATGAATCTGCTAGAGTAACCCCGCCAGAAAGAAGGATATAATCCCCTGTGTTATCTAACAACTTAGTGTTTGCTGGTCCAGTTATAGACAATGTTGAGCCGCTGGTCGGAGCGAACACAGTAGAAGCAGGCATGGTAACGGTAGCGGACAAAGTATTAGCCGTGATTGTACCTGTACCACTCGTGCCAAGCGTTGCTCCAGAGCCTACAACCATAGCTGCAATCGTGTTAGTTCCACTAGTCAATGCAGAGAATGAGTTGCTAAAACTTGGAGGGGTTGTCCATAGTGTGCCGGATACAGTTGATTCCAAAACTTGTCCCGATGTACCTACGGCACCTGTGCTATCTGCTAGGGTTCCAATAAGGTGTACACTTGAGAAAGTCTGTAGAACCGTCCATGAGTTGGCGTGCCCTAATGCCAAACCTGCAACAACTGCACCCGTGGTGGGTGCTATGGTGAGTGTGCCGTCAACGTTACTAACTGATGTGACTGCGCCACCTCCACCTCCACCTGCGGCCCACACTACACCAGAACTGGTAGAAGTCAAAACTTGACCTGCGATACCAGCGTGTCCGTTGTTGTCGTAGATTATACCGCTGAAGGTCGCGTTGCCTAGTACAAGGAGGTTAGGTACTTGTACTGATGCTATTCCAGTGCTGCCGCCGTGTTCAAATGCAAAGATAGATGTCGGATTGGTACCTGGGCCGATTATGGAATAGAAGGCCCACACATCGGGTACCGCAGTAGACCCATTGTAAATCGATCCCATCATAGCGAATGCTGGGGTGGGGTAATTTGCTGTAGCCGTAGCCAAACTGGAATTGACTAGTGATTCGTTCCATTGCTGCGCTATACTATATGTTCGCGTGAACGTGTTCGCGTTGAAAATGAAGTTCACATTGCTCGTAGGGTTGCCGATGCCAGAAAGCACGGGTTGAGCCGAAGTGAACATACCCGTCACTGCGTTGTATGAATTCAGGAACTGGTTTAGTATCGCGGGGTAGTTTAGCGTTGTTCCTGCAATAGTCTGCCAAGACGCGGTGGTAGAAGATGTAGCGACCAGGGCTTGTCCTGCTACTGGTGTGCCTGTGATGGTGACGTTCAAACCGCCGTTGCCTAGGTTTTGATCGGCATACACATTCTGAACCACACCACCAATGGATATGATAACGGTGTATAGTCCTGCCAGCGCGTAGAAATCTGCATGGCCAAAGCCGTCTGTTTGGATCGGCTGTGTAATCGGGCTTGCTCCAAGAGGGTCCGAGTAGATCGAAGCTAGAGGTGCAGGAGGAGTAGTTGTGGTGTTAGTTGTTGGTTGCGTACATACCCAAACCTGCACACCTGCCAGTGCTGGACCTTGGGCAGTCTTCGCCCACAGGTCATATCTAAAGTACGTAGCCATGTTGCTCCTTTATCTCTATTGCCATCCGCAAGCATAGTAGCCGTTGGCGTAATCACCATCGCTGTGTCCGTAGGGAATTCTAATGAAATTCTCGCTCTGCATTCTACGGGTATTGGCGTTTTTCAATTTGAACATTTGATCTTTTGACTCCACAATAAGGTCTGCGAGACCTGGGGAGCCTAGCATTCGTGCGTACATCACAGCCGTCTTATATGCGACTGCATCTTGGCAATCCATGATTGGCACGAAGGTAGAACTGAAGTCTAGGGTTTGGCTGAAGAACTGAGGAAGTTGCGCATAGTAGCGCATACGAATGTCGCGCTGTTCCGTAGCCCCATTGAAATTGAGGTTGTCATTGCGCCATTCCCATTCCTGCAACCAGGGTACCTGTGGACGCGGTGCAAGTCCGAATGTAGCTTGTGTCATGGGTAGGAAAGCGTTGTTGGTTCCTGTCGCACGTTCCCACAAACGTTCGGGGTAAATCATGTCGGCTGGCAAGAGAAGATTGGGCCACTGAATGACCCCGTCGAAATACCCTACGGTAGACAACACTGTCTGCACCGTTGGGTCTGGGCCTCCTACGCCATTGGTAGGCGAGTTTACTGGGGGGAGGCCGAGGATGATAACGTTATCCTTGATCAGCGTTGGCTGGCCCACGTTACGAAGTTCTCTGTAAACATCTCTAATTGCTGAGTTCAAGAACGGCTGGGTCCATGGGGATACCAGCGGGTTGTCCGTGAAGACTTGTCCTTCACCAGGGGTCCCCGTCAAGCCTGCTTGGGAATCGTTCACCAAGCCGCGCACAAGATTCATGATGGTCTCAAGGCTCGTGCTGTATGCCATCGTAGTGTTTACTGT
>Ga0302221_10001241_pt1 | contig 16694 bp, 4 predicted proteins | sample II_Palsa_E2_1_FD_193517 | JGI IMG/M metagenome (GOLD analysis project Ga0302221, IMG submission 193517) | Peat permafrost microbial communities from Stordalen Mire near Abisko, Sweden - II_Palsa_E2_1 | ecosystem: Environmental > Terrestrial > Soil > Palsa > Peat permafrost | place: Sweden... | reverse complement strand
TTTTTAAAAATAATTTTATTAACTTTTAATTTTAAAATTAATACTCTTATAATATTTTTATTTAAATTGATTTAATTTTAATAAAACCGACTTTGAATTTAAAGATAATTATAAAGACAAGGTTTTTATTCTTTTAAAAAGACTCCTTTTAATTTTCACTTATAAAGTTAATATTTATATAATAGAATTATTTAAATCTATTAACTTTTTATTTAATAAATTATATCTTATTTATTTTTAAGTCTTTTTAATATTATAAATCTTTAAATAAAACTAATAATTTTATAAAGTTTTTAATCTTTAATATTTTAATATAATTCTTTAATATAATTCTATAAATCCTTTTTTTTAAATTTAAATTATTTAACGCTTTTAATTATATATAAATATATTAATTAAACTCTTCTTTAATTAATTTTAAGTCTCTTTTTTCAATTATTTAAAAGTAAGAAATCATTAATTATATTTAATATAACTTTGAATTATTAATCATCTTTATTATTAAATAAAATTAAAAGAAGTATTAATTAATTATATAATAAATTCTATTAATCTTTATTAATATTTAATATTAAGTTTTATTTTTTACTTTAAATAAACTTCTTTTTTATCTTTATTTTAAATAGGCTTTTCTTTTATTTATTAAGTATTACTTTCCTTTTATTATTACTTTTATTTTATCTTATTTTCATTTAAAAGAAAAAAAGTTATCAATTGATTTTCGTTTCAAATACTGAGTTAATAATGTCAATCATATATCAATCGTTTGTCAATCGTTTATCAATCATTTATTAATTAATATTATTAGTTTTCTATACTTTTTTATTAATGTCAATAAATTATCTTATATTTAATTTATTATAAGATTCTTAATAAGAGTATATTTATCTTATAAATTAAACTTTAAAGCTTTTAACTTATTATAAAACTGATATTAATATAGTGAAATTAAGTCGTATTAATTAAAAGATGTTTTTAACAGACTATTTAAAAGGTTTTAATAGATTAAATAAACGCTTTTCAATAGTGAGAGTTATAAATTATAAGTGATCGTTTATATCTTAAAATAAAACTCTATTAAATCTATGAATAATATTGTCAATTAAAGCTTATAAAGTGTATTATAAATAATATGATTATAAATCGTATTTTTATAATTAAAGTCTTTAAATTATTAACTTTACTCGATTATTCTTATAAAAACTTCTAATTAAAAAGAGTATTTAAAAAAGTCAAAGCGTTTAAGACTATTTTATTATATACGTTTTTTTTTATATAAACGTACTCGTTTTAAATATTAATTTAATGAAATAATTAATTATATAAACAGTTTCTCTTTAAACAAAAGGTTTTAAACCGTTTATTAAAATAAATATCTCAAATATAAAAAGTAAATTTCTCTCTTTATTAATTTATTCTATAATTTAAAGCTTATATACGAGTCAAATAAAATTTATAAGCTTTTAAATATAGTTTAAGCTTTAATATTATAAAAGTCAAATTCAGAAATAAACTTAAAAGTCGTTGTATTAATGTCTTTTTAATTTATCTCTTTTGTTTTTAAAGTGAAGGCTTTAATAAATAATGATATTAATAAAGTCTTTTTAAATTATAAAGTTTTTAAAATAAAATTATATTTAATTTCTTTCTTTTAAGCTTCAATTATATTAATAATAATTCTCTTTAAAACTTTAATCTTTATATAAAAGAACTTATTAAAAATAAAGACTTTTTTAATATTTATAATAAGTATTACAAATTTATAACTTTAATAAATAAGACTTATAGATTCTTTTCACTCTCTTCTTCTTTAAGTTTAAAACTTTTAATAGATTAATTTATAGAAAAAAATAAAATTAAGTCGTTAATATTAAAAAGAAAGTCTTTGTCTTTAAAAAGCTCTGTCTCTTTTTCTTAATATCTTTAATACGACATATCATTAAATATAACTTCTTTATTATTACTTTACTTTATAAAATAATTCTCTTTTATTATATTTTATTCACTTTATAAAAAGAAATCAATTAAAGCTTAGAAAATCAGTCTTAAATCCTGTAATTAAATTAAAAAAAAAGAGACAGAATAATAATCAACTTTATTATTAAAGCGAAATTAAAATAAAAGAGTTATATTTAATATATATTACTTTTAAATATTAATATTAACTTTGTTTTTTAAGAATTTAAGTTTATTTAAGTCTTTTATAATAAGTCTTAAAGAAAACTAAGCTTGATCATATTTTAAAATATAGTCGAATAAAATAAAGATTTTATTCTTAAAATATAAAGCTTTTTTAAACGCTCATTATTATTAGTCTTAATAATAAATATAATTCTTTTCATCGTTTTCATTTATTACTTTATTAATTATATTAATTAAAGAATAGCCTTCGTTATTATATATAATATTTAAAGAGATATTTAATTAATTTATATTTAATTCGAAGAGTTAATTACAAACTATATTAAAACCTTTAGTTAAGACTTTTAAACTATTAAATTATTTGACTATATTCCTTTTTTTCACTTTTAAATAAGTCTCTTTAAAATAAAAGGGAATAAGATTAATAACTTTATATATTCAATTGTCTTTAAGTAATTAATTGTCTTTTTAATAATAAGAGTTAATCACTTCTTCTCTCTTTTTTAAATAGTGTAATAAAGTCAAAAAAGTATAAAGAGTAATAATTTAATTAATCTTAAGTTATAAATATATAAAATAATTTAATAAATATTAATGAATAAGTTATTATTTAATAATATTCTATATGATTTGAATTAATTCGTTTAAGTCTTTTAAAATAATACTTTTCTAATAATATTATTTATAAAATATTTATCTTTTTAATAAAAAGCTTTTATAATTCAAAGTCTTTATAAAATAATTTAAAAAGACGTTTAATATAAATATAATTATAAATTATAAAGATATTTAAATTTAAGACTTTTTAATAAAAGTAATATTTAAGATTTTTAAACTTTTTAATTTTTTTCTTTTAAATAATATTTTTAATAAATTTAAACTTTAAGAGTTTAAAGTTTTTCCTTTAAATTTTCTAGACTTTCTTAGTTTATTTAAAGTATATTATAGTTAAAAGACTGTAAGTTATAATTGAAAGCTTAATAACTTCTCTTTTTTAATTTAAAGTGATTTATAATATTCTTAATAAAACATCGACATATATTTTTATATTTAAAGAGTAAAGAAACTTAAACCGTTTAAAGATCGTTTTATAATATTTAAAGTCAAGTGTATTATTATTAACTTTAACTTATTAAAGGAATTAAAATAAAGATTCTTTATACTTTTTAAAAGAAGTTATTTCAAATTCAAAGTCTTTAAAAAAAATTAATTAAGTCTTAAATATCACGTAATTATAACTTTATTTTAAGAAACGAATTCGAATATTAATTCTTTTATTAAACTCATTTCTTATGATTTCTTTAATATTATAGTCTTTCTTTATATTAAATAAATTAAATATAAAAGCTTCGAGTTTTTATTTTAAAAGAATAAAACGAATTAAAGCTTTATTCTTTTTATATATTAAAGAGCCGATTAAAGAGTCGATTAAAGACTTAATAATACTTTTAATTTTAATTATATTTTTATTAAGTTTAAAAGTTAGATTTCTTTTAATATTAATAAAGTCGAATTATATTATTAATAAGGTTTAATTTATTATAAGCTTCTTTTTTTACGCTTTGATTTGTTTTTAATATTTAAATATGTCAATACGTTTAATACTTTCAAATATTTACTTTTTAAAAGCTTATGATTTAAGAAAACTTATATTATCTTTTTAAAGACGTTTTCTTTATTTAATTAAAGTCATAAAGTCATTTCAAATCTCATTGTCTTCGTCATCAATTTTATATATCTTCTTTATTAATAGATTAAGTTTAAAGTCTACTTTTATGACTTTTAAAAGCTTTTTATTTTTAAACTTTAAAAATATTATATTTTAAATAATTAAGACAAGTAATCCCGAGGCGTGATATTTAAGACCGGCTTTTAAAAGTATATTTATATCAATTTATAAGAGAGTAAAAGTATAGCCGACTTTATTATTAATTATTTAAAAGCGTTTTAATTTAAGAGACAAAACGTCATTATATGAATATTTGATTAATTTCATTAATCTTTAATAAATCTTATTATTAATCTTATATATTACAGTTTGAAAGTCTTTTTTTAAAGTAATAAAAGAAGAAAACTCTAATTAAATTATATGACTTATATTTAGAAACTTTAATTAGTTTATTATTCGAATACTTATTAATAAACTTTTTTAATTTATGAAAAACAGAATTAATTCTTTTAATAATACTTTTTATAAACTTTACTAATTCTTTAAGTTTTTTAAAGTCAGTTTTAAAAGCTTGATTTAACTTTTTCTTTATAATATAATACTTTTTCTTTTATACTTCTTTAAAGAATTAATATATAACTTCGTTAATAATTATATAAATTTCATAAAGTCTTTCATTAATTAAAACTTAAACATTATATCGCTTTTCTTTTAATAAAGATTTAATATAATTAGAAATCTCTTAAAGTATATAAAGAGTTCAAACTTTTAATATAATTAAAGCTTAGAATCTTTAGTCTTTAATAATACTTATTAAAGCTTAATAAATAAAAATAATAATAATTTATTTCTTTTAAATAAATTAAATAAATTAAACTTTAATTCTTTAAACTTATTCTTTTTATTAATCTTTGACTTATTCTTTAAAACGCGTCGGAGTATTTATTATAATAATGTCTTTTTATTATTTATTCGAGACATTTTTAATAATATTCTTAAAACTGTTTAAAAGATTTAATAAAAAGGAAAAGAGTTCTGACTTTGTTTATATTTTAATAAAAGCACGCGTTATTCTTTATTCCGGCGATATATTTTTAATAAGAGTTTTAAATAAAAGTAAATGATTTATAAAGTTTAAATAATGAAATAAAGCTTTTAAACTTGAGTAATAAACTTTAAAGCTTTATAATATATAAGTCGTGAAATCTTAAAGATAATAAAGAGTATATATAAGTTTATTAATTAAAATAAAGACGTGATTATTAAATAAAACTTAAATTAAGCCTCGTTTTTATATTTTATATAAGTGAATAAAACGCGTTAATTAATTAGATTTTTAAATATTATTAAATGATAATATTTAAAAAATTTATTTGTCGCTTAATATAAAGTAAAAACTATAATTAAGATTTATTTTATATATTTTATTTATTAATAATATTAAAATTATTATAAATATTAAAATAAGTATTTATACCGTTTATATTATTAACTTTAAATTTATAAAAGAGTAACGTTAAGAATAATACTTTAATAATGTCTTCTTAAAGTTTAATTTAAAAGTTAATAATATTAATCAAATGATTAATATAATCAAACTCGGCGTTATTAATAAAAAGAAAATAATATTAATAAATATTAATATAACGCATTTATTATTAAGATTAAAAGAAGATACTCTTAATATTATTGATATTATTATGAATATTAATAAATACTTCAGACAATAACTTATAGATTTTAATATTTAAAAAGATAGAAAAAAGATAATATTTATATTTAAAAATATATTTTTAAGTTTCTTTATATTATAATAAAAACTTTACTTTTAATTATTGAATAATATTATTATTTATCGTAATGAAATATTTAAAGAATAATATCAACTTTTATTAAATTAAGAATTATTATTAATTCGGAATACTTATAAATAAAAATACTCTCTTAATTATATTAAAACCGGCTTTTTTAAGATTTTTATCATTGTTTATAATAAACGTCATTATATTTAATTTTATTTTTTAATTAAAATAGACGTTAATTACTCTTTTAATTATAAGTTTAAGACTATTATAATAAAGTTAAAGTCAAGTAAAAGTCAAGTGACTAATAATTAAATGACTAATTAATTAAAGAAGGAATAATACTCGTTATAATACTCACTCTTTTCTTTTTATCACTTATAAATAATATACTTTTTACTTTATTTTATTACTTGACTTTTAATTTATATTTTAAAGTTTATTAAAATAAATATAAAGAATTAACTTTTAAGTCTTTATATAATCGATTCTATTTATCCCTTTTTTAAATAGATTTGTTTTTATCTTTACTCTTATTTAATATTCTTACTCTCAATATATATTGAGTTTTTTATCTTTTTATATATTTATTTAATGACTTATATAAAGAATAAACAACGTTAAAAACGAATTCTAAGTGAAGAGAGTTAATGATATATTGTATTATTATAAGCTGAATTATATTATTAATTTAAACGAAGTGTTATATCATTATAAATTAAACTGTTTTAACTTATTTTTATTTTATAAACACTTTTTATAAATATTTAAAATCAATCAATATTTTTATTACGATTACTTTATAAAAAGGAAGTTAATATTAGAAAAACTACGAGCTTTATATAATATTAATTATTACTTCTTAAATAAATATGACTTTTATATTAAAAGAATTATGAGCTTTTAATAATATAGACTATTATTTAAGTTTAAACGAAATACGACGAAGGAATCACGATAATTTTATTATAACAATTCTTTTAAAAAGAAGACAGTATTTTAAAGAATTATAAGCTTTTAATAATATTAGATTCCACTTTTATAAACATCTATAAATTAATATTCAGATAGAATTACGAGCTTTTAATGATATCAATCTGTATTTATTATTAAACGAAGTATAATAAAGATATTATATATATGTTTATAAAGAGTTATTCAATTAGTCTTTCTTTATAAACAGACAAGATTTTAATATGACAGTAATTTATAAACGGATATAACGACTATAATTAAATAGAACTATGAGTTTTTAATAAATGTCAACTTAAAGATTCGAATAAAAAAGGGATATTAAAGTATTAAAAAACTTTATAAAAGACTATTATAAAGAGTATAAGACTTTCGGGGTTTCATTATTATTATAATCAATTAAATAAAACGTAGAAAAAAAGACTGTTATAAAAGTTAAGTTTCATTAATAATACTTAGTGTTTAATAATTAAAAGACGGCATTAAACGTTTAAATAAAGTATTTAAAGAGAAATTTAATGATTTATTCTTTTTTTTTAAAAGTATAAAAGAGTGTAATTATATTTAATAAAGACTAATACTGTTTCTTTTTATTTGTTTTTGATTTTTGATTTTATTTAAATGAGTATTTATATATAAGCTTTAATAACTTTGAATTTTAATTCTTGAAATCTATTATTATTATTTTATATTTTCATTTATTATTATTATTATACCGATTAAAGCGATATATACGACTTTATTATTTAAATTCGACATTTGACAATAATTATTATATTAAGATCCGGTTCCTTTTAATAAAAAGGAAAGCAGATAATTAAATCACTTAAAAGAGTTTATTAATCCTTTAAAAATGAACGAGTAAAATCTCTTGAGTTTTCTTTTCGTTAATTATAAGCTTTATTAAAACTTATTACAACTATAATAAAAATAGTCTTTTATCACTTAATATTAGTTTTAAGAAAGTATAATAACCCGTTTTTTAATAAAAAAAGAAATTATTGCCTTTTTTAAGACTTTAAATAAATGTTTTAAAGATTATAAGATTAATGATAATATTGAAAAAAAGAAATGAATTATTGAGTACTTTATTAAATAATACCGGAAAGACATCGAAAAGCTATCGGAATATTAAGATTTTAATGTCAGTTAATTAGTCTTTTAAAAAGTTTTATTTCGAGAATATTGATATTTTAACTCGGATTAATTATTATATATTATTAATTACTTCAAAAAGTATATAAAAGACTTTAAAGTATTAGTCGACTTTAATACCGTCATTTAAAGTCAAATTTACGACTATTATAAAAAGTTTTACGAGATTAAAATTAAGTATATAAATAATAGTAATATTATAAAAAAGGCCTTGATTTTTAAGTTTTTTTATAAATTACTTTAAAACTTAAAAGTCAAAGTAATAAAGTTCGGCGTTAAAACGAAGAAATTTAATTTAAACGATATAAAGACTTTCGAAAAGATTTATAAAAATATAAAAAATAACTATATTATATTAAAAGACATAAATGATTTAATTTAAGAATAAAAGATGGCCGAATTATTAACGGGGTTTAAGAACTTAAAGTTAAACTTTATAAATAATAAACCGTCGACAAAGACCGTAATATATAAAGAGAAATTATTAAAGTAATAAAAAAGAAAACTTAAGTCAATCTTATCTTTTATTCGAGCTGTTATTATATTAAAGACTAATAAACGAATGATAAATAAAAACATCGATGAGATTATAAAAAGTCTTAATAAACTATATATTTTATAAGCGGTTATAAAGCGAGCTTTTTAAAAGAATAAAATAATAGATATTAATTAAACTTTTATAAATGTGAACTTAAACGAAGACGAAGAAGATATTATTTTTAAAGTTAATTATAAAAGCTTTCCGGCTCGAAAAAAAGATTAAAGAAATGATGAAATTTATAAGTAATATAAAAATATTTAAATTAAAGAGATAAGACTATAAACACTTTATTAATATATGAATCAATATTATAACTATAAGATATTTATTAAAAAAGAGTAATTTATAAGTCAAACGATAAGAATTATATTTATATTAGCTTTTAAAATCTAAATAAACTATTACTTTTAATATAATTCAGTAAAAACACTTTACGACGTGATTAAATCATTATATAAGTCATTAATATTAAATATAACTATATATTAAAACGACGAGAGTAAATATTACGTAAAGAAGTTAAAAGCCGGCTAATAATATAAAAGAATAAGAGTGAAAGCATTAATAAGAACTTAAAAGTTTTTAAAGACGAAGATTATAATATTTTTAATTTATTGAATAAAATTAATATTTCAAAAGAAAAGTATATTTAAATATAGAAAATAATCGTTTGAAAAGCGGAAATCGAGTTTATTAAAACCAGATCGTTAAAAAGAGGTTTAAAAAGAGATATTCTTTATATTAAAGACTAAACGCTTTAAGAAAGACTATAATAATAAACGTTTTATAAAAAGACGAAAATACTTTAAATAAAAATAATCCGGTTTTAAAACGATATAAATTCTCAATTATTAAAATTAAAACTAAAAGTTAAGTTTAAAGATTAAAAAATCATTAAAATCTTATAAAGATTAAAACAAAGCCATATAAAGACTTTATTAAAGCTTGAGTATATATATAAAAGATCTTTAAATAAACTATTAAATTAAATTATTCTTTTATTTAACTTTATATTAAAAGAAATAATATTATTTATAAACTTTGTTTTTATTAAAAGGTTACTTTTATTAATAAGAGAAAGAAATAAAAGAATATAAAAGATAAAGATTATAAAGAGTGAGATTAAATTAAAAGAGTTTATCGGCTTAAAAGACTTAATATATAGAATTAATAACTTACGGATTATAAACGTCAATTTATTAATTATTGAGAACTTTTTTAATTACTCAAATTATTACTCTTTTATTCTTAAAGTTATTATTATTATAATAAATAAAAGCAAACTTATTAATATAAAAGTAATACTCGATATTAAAATAAAAGTCAATTATATTTCTTTTAACGCAGTTTTAAAATTTGAGATCTTAATCACTTATAATATTAAAATAACTATTCGAACGATTATTAAAATTAAAATTAAAATTATTGGATTTATAAATAACGTTATTGTCACAATTAAAAACATTATTATTAAAACTCGGTTTTATATTATAAAGAGTCTTAAAATTAAAATAGTCTTTAGATTTCTATTTATATAAAAGATTAAAATCATATTCAAATATCTTAAAGACGAAGAAAACGGACTAGTCTTTATATTATTTTATGACTTAAAGACTAAAGTGATTATAAGTATTAAAACTAATATAAAAATAAAGAAGACATAAGAAAACTATTTATATAAAGCTTAAAACCAATTTGAAATCATCGAAAACGATAATAAAAATAATTATATTAATAATTCGGAAAACGTTTAATTAATATAATTGATTATAAGACTATTATTAATTCTCTACGTATTATAAAAAGTGGAATTATAAAACTTAAAAACAAGTTCTTAATTAAAAGAAAAGACGAAGTATTAAATTATTACAAGTTATATTATATTAATTTATCTTTTTATTTTTCGGATTAAAACTCAGATTTTATAAATCTTAATAAATACGTATATAAACTTCTTAATAAATTTTAATTCGGAATACTTATTTAATCTTTATTAAAAAAGAATTAAGAGTTATATAGTCAATACAACTTATAAAACAAAAGATAAGAAAATATAATCAATTAATAAAATAAACGAAAAAGGCGAGAAACTTAAAAAACGACGAGATTAATATAATTGATCGAAAGTAAAAGACATAATATAAAAGTAAATCGAAATATATTAATAATATATATTACTTAGATTTTCGGACATTTTAAGACAATCTCGACTTATATTAAAGCGAATGAAAAAACTTAATATTAATAAACTATAATTAATAAAGCGAAAGCTTTTAAAAAAAAGTATTTATTAATAAAAAAAAGTCTTTATATTCGAATAGTCAAAATATAACCAGATTTATAAAAACATTTCATTATTTATTATTATTAATATTATCGAATACGAAGTGTAATAAATAACGAACTTCTTATATTTAAAGTTATTATTATTATTAATAATAAAAATATTTAAAAAACGACTTAATAAAAGAATATTAAAATACTTTAAAAGACTATATAAGAATTTATAATTTTTAGTCAAAAAGAAGATATTAAAGGATTATAAATTAATTAATTCAATTACGCACTTAAATATAATAACGAGACGAGACGTTAATTTATTATCGTTAATTAACGAATTTATAAAAGAATTCGCAGATTATTATATTATAAACTTAATTGATTTATATTCCGGCTACGATTAAATATTACTTTATTTTAAAAGTAAAGACTTAATAATATTCTTTATATCACTTAAACTTTTATAAAATATTACGTTATTATAAAGAGTTATTAATTCAATAATATAATTTATTAAAATCATAAGTTTAATATTAAAAGATATTAATTTAAAAGTAATTAAACCGTTTATCGACGATATTAATATAAAAAGACTATATATTAATTACGACGGTGAAAAAGCGCTTTTTAATATACGAAAATTTATTTTAAAGTATATTTAAAACTTTAATAAGACATTAAAAAGAATTGAAAGAATTAAAGTATTTATTAATATTAAGTCTCAATTTTATAAAGACGGCTTAAACGTTATTAAATTTATTTATAATTTAAAAAGTAAAGAATCGTTTATAAATAAAGTAATTAAAATTATAAATTAAAATATATCTGAGAATATAAAGAAAATAAAATGGTTTTTAAAACTATATATTTATTTTAAAATTTAAGTCAAGGATTTCAGTCTTATTATAAATTTAATATACTTTTTATTTAAAAAGAAAGTTAAATAATATTAAAACTTAAACGTATAAAATAAAGTAATAAAGACTTTATAATAAGTAATAGTTATAATACTTATATTTATTAAGATTAATTATAGTTTTAAAGTAAAAAAAATCGGAATTAAAATAAATATTAACTTAAAAAGATATAACGGTTATTTAAATTAAAAAGATATTAAAACCGGAAAAGTTCGCTTTATATAATATAAAAGTAATGTTTAATTATAAATAAAGAGAGAGTACGACGTTATTAAACGAGAATATAAAAGAGTACTTAAGATCTTAAAAAAGTTATAAGTCTGGCTTATTAAATATTATTTTATTTTTAAGACTAATGTGAATATATTTATAATATAATTAAATAAAGCGGTTATTAATCATTTTAAAGTATTAATTATACGGTGATTAATTTAAATACGTTTATTCGACTTTAAAGTGAAGTATATACTTAGAAAATAATATATAACGGTTAATATATTGTTATAACGATTAAAACATCCGGATAATATTAAGATTAATAAAAAAGAAAACATCGACGATTAAATTCTCTTTAAATTTAATATTTACGAAATCTGTCTTATAAGACTTAAGAGTAATTAAAGTAAAAACAATTAAAGTAAAAAAGAAGACTTAAAATTTCGGAATAAAAAATAAATTTTTTAATATATAAAAGATATTATTATTAGATTAAAAATTGAAAAAGAAATTAATTCAAATAACAAATCGAGTTTTATTAACGAATCAAGTTTAAATAACGACTTAAAATATAAGACGCTTATTTTTAATATTAAATATAATAAAGAATTTATTAAAATAATTATTTATTTAATTATATTTAAAAAGTCAAAAGATATAAACGCTTTAAAATTTCATAGATTTAAAAGATAAGTATTGAAATATAAAGTTTATAAACGAAAGTTATAACGTTTACCGATAAAAGAAATAATTATTAAATTAATAATTAATAAAAAAGAGATATAAGCTTAGATTTTAAAAGATGTTTATAATCAAAACGGATATAAAAGAAGAGAAAACACTTATTATCGGCTTTTATAATAATACTTTTAAAATAACTATTTTAAAGACGTTAAAGATTATATTAAATTATATTCAGAATATTAATTTCGATCGATATAATAAAAAGAAGAAGCTTTATATTTAATTGCTTTTAATAAACTAATAGAAAAATAAGCTATTGATATTACTTATATATTATTATAAAAAAAGAAGTAATATTTAATAATAACTTAAAACGATATAAGTAATTAAATTAAAGCCCGAGTTATTTCAAATTAAAAAACTAAAACAATTATTCTTTTTATTTAAAAAGACGTTATTTGCCGTTATAAAGTCTTTTAAAGAATAATTCTTAATAAAAGCAGAGAATTTAAAGACGAAGTAATTAATCTTTTAAATAAATAAAAAGTCAATAAAGTTTAAGTCTTTATATATTATGCTTTTAAGAATAAAATGATTAAACGTAATTATTAACTTTTAAAAAATACATTGTTTAAACTCAGTGACGATTAAGTTATAAACTTAGCCGTTATATTATTTACAGACCGAATTATAATTTATAAACTTATTAAATATACGTTATTTTATATAGTTTATAAACGAGAGTTTATTTTATTAATCGAATTAAGATTTTTAATTTAACGGACTATTTTTATAGAAAAAGTAATTAATAAATCAAAGCTTTTTAAATTATGAGTTTAATAATTTTAAATAAAAAAAAAAGACGTTAAAGAGGCTATTTATTAAAAAACCCGCCGATAATAAAAAAAGAAAGAAGTATTCGATATAAGATATAAAATTAAAGTAAAACTTTTCGAAGAAAAAGATATTATACTTCGTTATAACTTTATTAAAGAAATCGATATATCTTTATATAAAAAGTTAAACTTTAAATAATTAAGACTTTATTAAATTTATAACGTTAATAAAAAGAAGGGTTATTATAAATTAAAAGAGTTTAAATTTAATAAAGCATTATTATATAAAACGTTCTTTAAAAGCAGATTGAAATTATTTTATTAAAAAGAACGATATTTTTATTCTTTTAACGATATTATTTCTAGTTTTAATTCCGACCCTTATTCCGACTACTTTAAAGATATTAAAGTATAAAATCATAATATTATATAATTACGGATTGTTTTTAAACGACAATAATATTAAGACTAATAATTATAAATAAAAACTAACCGTATTAAATTTATTATACGGGTCTTTACTTTTATATTAATATAACGACAATAATATATTTATTTCAATAGTAATAATAAAAGTCAAGACGATTTCAATAAGTGATTAAATTAAATAACGAATGACTTTAAAATATAAAGACTAATTATAGATTAGAAATATTATATTTAAAAGAAATATCAACGAATAATCGGTTTAAAAAGCTTTTATAATAAAAAGAAGATCTTGACTAAAGCACAGCATTAGTTCTTAACTTATTGTTTTATTAAAATACTCTTTATTATTAAAGAATAAATGTCATTATTAACTTATATAAAAGAAGCTTTTTTAAAACTTTATAACGGTTTTATAAATTAAACGTACGTATTTCAAACGCCAACGATTATAAATAAAGGCTGTAATTACGGTTTAAACACTTATTTTCTTTTAAAAAGTCTTAATATTTACTCTTTTTATACCGTTAATTATATTGTGCTTTTAAAAGAACGTTATTATTATATAATAAACTCTTAAGTTATTAACGCCCGTATTTTATAATAAAGAGACGATAAAGCGACTTTTTAAACTATTATAATAAATATAATAATAATTAACGTTTATTATAATTAACGCTTATTATTTAAAATTTAATTCCCGGTTTATAAAAGTCGAATTCTAGTTTTAAAAGAGTGTCGAAGTTTATAATTTAATCCGTAAATAATTAATAAAAAGATTAACTTTATTTAATAAAAAAAAAGCTTATTTAAAATAAAATAAAATAAAAGTAATAATAAAAAGAAAGTAATATTCGATAAATAAAAAAAAAGCTTATTTGAAATAAAGACAAAAGAGAAGTTTATTTAAAGTAAAAAATAGAACTTAATATAAAATATCAATAAAAATTAATAAAGTTTATTATATAATTAATTAATACTTCTCTCGATTTTATTTAACGGTAAAAATAATCGACAATTCAAGATTATATTAAATATAATTAACGGTTTCTTATATTTGAATAATTAAAGAAAAAGACTTAAAATTAGTCGAGAAAGAGTTTAATTAATATATTTAAACGAAATTAAAAGCGTTGATTAATTTGAGTTTAAAAAGAAGGATTTATATCGAAGGAAAGGATTTATAAGTTTATATCGAAGGATTTATATCGAAAGATCGAAAGTTAAAAGCTTTATAAAACTATTAGTTTTATTTAAAGATCTATAATATTAAGAAGACTTAAAAGTAAATAAAATATAATTCATCGGATAAAAAGTCGACGGATTTAAATAACTTTATTATAAAAGTATTAATTCTTTAAATAAAAATTAAAAAAAAGTCTTTTTAAAAGAATAAAAACCTTGTTTTTATAATTGTCTTCGAGTCGAAAATCGGTTTTTATTAAAGTTAAATCGACTTAAATAAAAAAGTTATAAAAGTGTTAACTTTAAAATTAAAAGTCAAATAAAAGTCTTTCCGAAAGAATAAAAGCTTTGTTTTTAAAGTCGTTTAATTAATTTAAATAAAAAGTTAAAAAAGTATTAATTCTTTAAATAAGAATTGAAAAGAGACTTTTTAAAAGAGTAAAAAGATTGTCGTTATTATCTTAAATTAAAGGACTTATTAAACTCAAAGGATTAAAGTGAATTTGAAAGACTTTATTAAAATTAAAAGTATTTTAAAAGCTTTAAAAGTTTAAAAGCGATGGCGTAAACCGAGAGCTTAAAGTCAGTAATACTTTAAAGCTGTTTTATTAAAAGACTTATTAATAAAAAAAAGAACTTTAATCTTTTTAATTATTTTAAAAAAGATTAAAATTAAAATTCGTTAAAGTTAAAATTGTCGAAAAAGTCAACGGCGATAATAAAGTCGGTTTTAAGTGATTTAAACGGTAAAAGTAATCGTTTTAACTTATTGAAATAATTTAAGGCTATTAATAATAAAGGAATTAATGAAATAAACGTTTATTTTATTAGATTTAATAAATTTGATATTTAAACGTTTAAATATTTTTAATATAAAAAAAATGGGTTTTTAAAATAAAAGAAAAAAAAAGGGAGTATATATAATATTATGAGTTTTATTCACTTTTAACAAGCTATTTAAAGACGAGTAAAAGTGAATAAAAAGACGAATATAATAAGGCTGAAGTCAAATAAAAGTTAAGTGATTAATAATTAAAGGGTTTTATTAATGCCACAGTGTATTTTCTTAATCGTACAGTCGCGTATTTAAGAATACACAGCTTGAAACCAAAGGTTCTTCCAGCGATTTCTAACTGGCTGTAGAATTAAGCTGTATAAACAATTCCGATAAGAAATAAGCGTCAAATCTCATAAAAGGATTATATAAAAGTCAGGTTTTGATATATAGAATAGTCAGGTTTAAAAACAGTATAAATTGAAGCTTTTAATATTACGAAGGCTATATATAGTTATAACTCTTATTCAAACGCAGAATCATCCGTAACTTTTATGAACTGACTATTAAAGTGCTTTGTATATATACTCTCCTTTGGAATGCATTATAACAATAATAAACCTATTGGTATAACGCTATATTCCTGCTTTATTTATTATTCTATTAAAGGCATTCTATAATTTGAAGAGCACTGGCGTAGTAGTAAGTAAGAGAGCGACGACGAAGTAATGCTATATATAAAACTAAGGATTATAAGCTGTATTATACGATATAATATTAAACGATCATATAAAGATATATTGAAAACATTAGGAATATCACTGTACGTAGATATAGAAGTATGATCAAAAGCGTCATGATTTTTGATTATTTTGACGATTTAATAGTCGGTCTTGAGCGGCGACGACGAAGCCTGATTTTTACTATAATAGCCTTATATAATCGAGAAGCCACCCGCGCGGACGTCTCGGATCAATTGTGCGATTAGTTAATTACACTATGGCATTAATAAGACCTTAATTAAATGACTTTTATTTAACTTCAGTTTTATTATAATATTAATAATTATTATAACTTCTTCGAAATTAATTTAA
>Ga0302221_10001240_pt1 | contig 16702 bp, 16 predicted proteins | sample II_Palsa_E2_1_FD_193517 | JGI IMG/M metagenome (GOLD analysis project Ga0302221, IMG submission 193517) | Peat permafrost microbial communities from Stordalen Mire near Abisko, Sweden - II_Palsa_E2_1 | ecosystem: Environmental > Terrestrial > Soil > Palsa > Peat permafrost | place: Sweden... | reverse complement strand
CGTTACGAGTCCCGCGAATCTGACGTATAAAGCCACTTTTGGTGGTTTACATAATATTGCCGCCATTGACTCGTCCGGTGGTTTATGGCTGGCAGGTGACAACAGTCAGGGCCAGCTCGGGCAGGGCAATACGACGGTGAATTATTATGGTGTTAAGGTAGCGACAGACAGTTCGGGAAATGCTTTTACAAATATCAATCTCTTTGCCTCGTATTATACCTCGAATTATTCACAGGGCTGGTATGCGATCAAAACAGATGGTACGTTGTGGATGTGCGGATCAGGTATCAATGGCATGCGCGGGAACGGTACCGATGGTATCGGGGTTGACAGTATTGTCAGCCGCCCGCGGCAAGTGCCGATCCCAGGTGGTCGGATACCGAAGCAAATTATCGGTGGGCAGCGCATCATGATACTCATGACCGATAGTACGGTCTGGACAGTTGGCAAGGCCAACTTTACTACCGATTACGGATTCACCATGAGCGGTAATCTTTATGCGTCCCTGCAGCAAGTCCCCGGCCTCACAGGCATTGTGCAGATTGCGGGGCCGATATCTTACAATTATGCACTTCGTAGTGATGGCCACCTGTTCGGCTGGGGAACGTTTGGCAGCTACATGGGCAACTGGGGGAATCCCACGACGGGCAGCGGTACCGTACTAAATAGCGCTACAGATTTAAAAGATAGTGTTGTGGCGTATTTATCGGCACCGATTGCGGAAATAAAAACGAATCAGAATGTAACCGTCGCCCGTTGTACGGACGGTACTTTGTGGTCATGGGGCGATAACTCACAGGGATCGGTCGGCAACGGGCACGAGCTGAATTACCGTCAAACGAGCCCCCCGTTTGCATGGAATTTCGTGACAGGCACTTTGCTTGTTCGGCATCCGGTAAGAATTACCGGATACAGCGATTTTGATACGGTGTTTGTGACCAATAATTTTGGTTTTAATGTGCAGGCCAGGCGAACCAATGGGCAACTCCTTTCGTGGGGGCGGAACAAAGGAGGCGTGCTGGGCAATGGCCAGGTACCCTGCTCATCTGGTCAGGCAGCGGTCTATCCGAACGCAATGGACGTAGTATATCCAACGGTCATGAACCCGTTGACGCTCACAGCGGTGACACCCATCACCTGTCCCATTTGCAAGATAGCGCCAGGCGACAGCACCTGCGGGGATGCCGGATGCGCTATACCCAGCGTGACCACGACTTGTAACGCGGGTGGCAATCAGAATATTACCGGCACAACGGCCACCCTGACCGGTACCTTGACAACAAACGGGACGATCCTGAGCACTACCTGGAGTCAGGTGTCGGGCCCGAATACAGCCGGGTTTGATTTGCAGTCTGCGCCTACTGCGCACCTGAGCGGGCTGACCACCGGGACCTATGTATTTTCCTACGCGGTGATTGACAATGGTCAGGATACGGTGACTTCGAGTACGACCGTGGTGGTGGCGAGTGGAGAGACGCATAATTTCGTTACGTATGATACGACGATCAATTTTGTCTGTATACCCGGCTATGCCGGTTGTGTGGTTGGCGGGGTGCAGCAGTACTTTACACTCCGGATCAGCCGGCCGGTGAACTATTTCACGACCGGCAATGCCGATACCGCAAGCCGCCCGCTGATCCTGACAGTACCTACGGACTCTGCGGAAACGGATACCAGCTGGCTTACGCGGTATGGTCCGCACTACTGGCTGAAAAATGGCTGGGACGGATCAGTCACGCTGGAGAATGGCAAGCATTATCCGCTGCTGATCACGGTGATTGCCACCTCGGCCAATGTGCGGCCTTTCAACGTGCAACCGCTGATGGATACGCTGATCAAATATTTCCATCCCCGTGCCCATTCGATCCATCTGATGGGAACACAAACCGGTTTCACCAGTTTGGGCTGGTATCTCTGGTTCCAGGCGACAGCCGGTGACGAGCACAATATGGCGAATGTCCGAAGCCTGACCGACCTGGAAGGGGTCAATCCTGCGACCAATTACGGGGTGAGCACGATCGGCTACCCGAACGCCTTTGGCTACTGGGCCCAAAAATACGGCGGTAAATTCTTTGGCCTGGAAGGCTCGAATACTGACCGGGATATCTGGCAGATCAGCGAGAACATGAATGATTCTGTGTCGGGGTCCGCCTATTACTCCCATGAAAAGGCCGGTGGTGGTAACGATGGCTCTTATGACAGCCTGTATAATCCATCAGTTACGAACTGGACGGACACGGTGCCTTACGGGAATACCTTTATTACGACGGTGAGTCCGCATGTCAATACGATGGGCACCTACCGGTACGATCCTACTACAGGAACGAATATCTTCCAGTGGGCCTTGCGGCAGGGGGATACGACACTGGTCGGACCGGGCACAGATACGCTGGCTATATCCCATAATATCGATAGTGCTCAGAGCGCACTGATAGTGGCGACGACTGACACGGCGGGAGGCATGCCGCTGATGATTTACCCGAACCCCGTTTCCCAACAGGATGTCATGCTGACGTTCAGGAATGCATTGACCGGAAAGGTCTCGGTCACGCTCATCAATGAAGCCGGTGTGGTGGTCCAAACTTACCAATTCTCCAAACCGGACGCTTACTTCCTGCAGCAACTGCCAGTAGGAAGGCTGGCAAAGGGTATCTATTTCATTAAGGTGGCGATGTCAGGCTATCACGCAACTAAACAACTGGTCCGTTTCTAGGGTACTAAACGGCAAAGTTCGAACCCTGTCTTCCCGAATTATTTTGGAAACCCGCTCTGGTGGCGGGTTTCGCTTTTCACGAAAATTCCAATAAAAATTAAATAATTCAAATTCAGTGATTAAAGGGTTCGAATCCTGGAAGGAATTTCATCCAGGGTCCTAATCTAATCATTTGATATTTCGATTAAGATCTCTTTCCCGACCGGATAAATTAAATCCAGGTAACGCCACGGCCAGATATTGGACAGCATGACAACAGAACAGTTCTTATCCCGATTGACAAGGACAGATGCACCGTAGCCACCGGTTCCGCCATTGATTCCCTGCATACGAATGTTTTCCGGCAGGATTAATCTCTCCCCCCATCCCAAATTGCTCTTTACCAGGGGATCCACAGCAAAACTTTCCTCGGCTTGCAAATTGGCTGCCGCATCTGAACTATCACAGGTCATGATTGCGAATTTCGATAAATCTTCCGCGGTGGAAAGGATGCCCAAACAGCCAGCAAGAATCCCCCCATCCCAATGGTCGCAAACGTTACCCTGCTCGTCCAAACCTTTAACTAGCTGCATCCGTATTGCTTGAAAGTCGAAACTCGAGTTGACCATTTCTAAGGGTTCGAAGATTCTTTCTGTCACGAGTTTCGCGAAAGGTTTCTCTTCAATCCTGGAAAGGATGTAGCTCAGCAAGCCGTATCCCAGATTGGAATATTTATGTTTCTCACCAGGCAGGCTCTCTAGGCGCAGGTTTTGCGTGAAATAGATCACCAGTTGCTCTTCCGAGTAATGTTTAAAAGGATTGTTTTTATCAAAATTGGATTGAGATTCGAAATCATGAGGCATCCTTTGCAGACCCGAAGTATGCATTGCCAGATGTCTCAGGGTAATGGGTGGGTTATTCAGTATATGGAAAGGCAAATGCTCGTGAACCGGATCATCAAGATTCACCTTCTTTTCAACTACCATCGGTGCCAATATGTTGCCGGTAATAGCCTTGGTAACGGAACCTATTTCAAATACAGATTGGCGATTATCAATGGTATGAATAACGCCCTTCTCCTTGATCATCCCAAAATAATCAATACTCGCATTTTTAACGATCGCAAAGGATAATTCTGTTTGATCAGGCAGTTCCTTTATGGTTTCCTCAATTTTTTGTATTATGGCAGGATAAAGCATAAGAATATGATTCACTTTCGCCGGCTATTAAAAAGTTTGTAGGAGGGATTAGTTAGGATCTTTGAATCGTCATATTTCCAAGTTCTTATGAAGGTCGTCGGGGTTTCTGCGATTGTCCCAAATTCCTACGATAATAATCTGTTCTTCTCCAACCTTATAGAAAATAGAGAAATGACTGACCAGAGAAACACGCACACCTTTGAAATCTGTTGGTTTACCCAGGTAATGTCCCGATTGGAGCAAAGCGACTTTAATCCTAAATAGTCTTGAAAGATTTTTGGAGTAGGTATTTGAACCGTTATGATTTATCCAATATTTCTAATATATCGCGTCTGGCCTTTTTTGCAGTATTGGTCCAGACTATCCGTTTAACCATTTGTCTTCCTCGGCATTTAAATCGTCATCTGATATCACGTTCCCTTTGTGGATGTCCTCCTCACTCTTCATCAGCATTTTCCTTTGAGCCTCAGAGACTTTGAACACTGGTTTATTGATATCAACATTGCCGATAAGATCATTGATCTTTTGCAGGACATTTAAATCCCGGACAGATATTAGCTTGTCGATAAGGTTATATTTTAAATCGTTGACTTGCATGGATTAATTTATATTTGATCACTTTTTTGCCTCTTTGCAAATATAAAAATATTTTCTTCCCCATTTTTTTAAAAATACCCGCACAGAACTGACGGCCTTTAACCTTTTCTTCGCTATTTGCCGCCAAGCTAGATGCGAAGACAAAGTTATAAATCAATGGGAATCAATTTTATAGGACTGCTAATTTCATTAGATCGACCGCGAAAAGGTTCGAAATTCGTCCTGCCAAGTCGACATTTTTTCACTGAATTTTACGAAACTCTCTCCCAGAGCGGGTTTTTTGAGATTCGAATTTGACCAGCATCTTACTTTGATCTTAAATAAACTACTTTTTCCATTCCTCGATGGCTTGCTGAATTACCGAGTCATTCAGCTTTTTCAGGAAAGTTTCCGCTTCTACTCCATAAAGATCCAATAGACTATATGCCGAAAATTCCCTGGTATCCGCGTCCTCACTTTCCAGTAATTGTTCCAATACCTTCTTTGTGTTTTCATGCCTGAATGCACTTAACGCAATCGCTAAGGATTGGTTAATAGAATCGGATTTACGTTCAAGAAGGAAAAGTAACTGATTGGGGTCGGATCTTCTGCGGCTGCTTTGTATAGAGCAAAGTAAACTATCAATTTCGAGCTCATCAGTTTCCGCCTTAAGTCTTGAAAGAAGCTGATCAAAATTGAACTTTTTTGCAGGTGGCTCCAGTTTTTCTCTTAATTTGTTTCCCTTAATAGAACCCTGTCGGATACATACCGGGCAAGCACAAGTCGGCTTTCTATGATGACTGTGCGGAAAATATCTCCATCCAATTTTTGAATGAAGAAGTCTGATAATGTCATGATCTCTTTAATAGCAACTCCCAATTCCAATTGCCGGTGAGGCTCATTATATTTTCCGGCATATATTAGGGTCTTGCTATCCAATCTAAAATAGATGCCTATAAATGTCCTTGCACCATTTCTTTTTAACTCACGAAGCCATTGGTGAGAGACATAAAAATTGGGTAGTACAGGCATACAGAAAATGCCTTTCCGACCTTTGCCGATCTTTATCCCGCTTCGTTTGATGCTGGCGCTCTCTCTTTCGTCCGCTAAGTGAACTAATATTGACATGTATTATTTGTTCAAATTCCAATAGACCAGATCTTGTGTCGATTTAGCCATATTTTTAGATTGCAATAGTCGTATGTTAATAAGCCTGAATAAGAACTTCCGCCGGAATATGAAGTATCTCATTTAGCTTACGGATCATAGCCAGGCTTAACTTTCTTTTACCGGACAAAATTTCAGATTTGCGCGAACGATACCCCAAAATATCGGAAAGCTCGGCCTCGGACATACCCATTTGTTCAAGTCGAAATTTAATCGCTTCCAGTGGACTTGGATTGTGTACCGGATAATGCTCCTGCTCATATTCCTTTATGAGAATAGAAAGTATTTCCAACTCATCAGAATCCTTCGATTCCGGCTTTAGGTCTTTTTGCATTAAAGCATACACTCGCGCTAGAGCATCTTCGTACTGAGCGTTATTTCTTATTGGTTTTAACATAACTTACTTTTTTTGCATCAATTTTATCGTACTGCTTGTGTGTCCCAAACCATACTATGAAGACTATTTTTAGGCGATATTCAATGTCCACGATTAACCTGAATGTGTTACCATGAATATTAAATACAACTCTTTTGTCCGTCAGTATGGATGCGCTCCTATACTGTTCCTTTAATTCGTTAGGATTGCTCCACTGTGCAGCTTCCACTTCTTCGTACCAGGCTAGCAAAGCCTGCTCCGCTTGCGGAAAAATTTCCCAATGATCCTTTAGCGTTTTCACGGCAATGACCCTCATATACAAAAGTACATAAATGTTACCAAAACGGTAACATTTTGCTTTGACATTTTCTTCACAATTCCGGAAGGAATCAATAACTGAAAAAATTGACCATAATTCATTGATATTTAGGTTTATAGAGTTGAAAGCCGCTGCAAATCCACTAAAAATTGGTTCGAGAATTGTCCTGCCAAGGCGACAATGAGTCTAAAGCTATCTTAAGACGGAAGCCCGTAAAACGCTGATTTTACGGGTTTTTTCTTTTATATCCATATCATTTTGCGGCGAAAGGTATCAAGTGGTTTGTGAGCAAACAGGTGAACAAGAAGGCCGATGTACTTTTATGTTCACCTGACCGCCTAAAACCCTTATCCGACGGGCATCTGACGTCATTTCTGGTTTTGCGATCATGCGAAGAGCGATTGATAACGCAAAAAAACGAATGGTATGAAAAGTAACAACACCTTCGGTGTTCATTTCGTCCTGCGGACTAGCAGGACCGGCGACGACAACAAATTCCCCGTGTATGCCCGGATCGTCGTAAATGGAACCAGAACCGAGTTTTCAATGAAGAATTCCATTTCTAAAGCCGATTGGAATTTTGGCAAAGGAGAGGCCAAACCGAAAAATCCTGAACTTCGGGCCTTCAACAGCCACTTGCAGGAAATGCACGGGAAGCTGCACCGGCATTACAGGGACCTCCTACTCGAAGACGGAACGCTGACGGCCACGGCGGTGAAGGCCGCATTTCTCGGGATCGGGAAGGAACCGGCAATTTCCTATTCCTTGCTCTGGCTCGTCAACCAGCACCATATGCTGATGCAAAAGGTTTTGAAGCCAGGGACGATGAAAAACTATCACGCCACCGAAAGTTACCTCAAACGGTTTTTGGTGGCCCGGTACAAAAAGGAGGATATGCCGCTGAGGGACCTGAACTACGAATTTATCTCCGGGTTTGAATTTTTCGTCCGGAACAATTCCTTGATGGAAAATGATCCTTGCACCACCAACGGTACCATGAAGCATTTGGAGCGATTAAAGAAAATGGTGACCTGGGCGGTAAAGAACGAGTGGATCGGGAAAGACCCATTTTCAAACTTTCGGCTAAAGTTCAAGCATACCGAAAGGGAGTTCCTTTCCGAAATGGAACTGGCCGTGCTGGAAAGCCAGGATTTCGGAAATTTCATGCTGGATCGGGTCAAGGACCTTTTTCTATTTAGTTGCTATACCGGCCTTTCTTACGTCGATCTCATGGAATTGCGGCCTCAGCAGATTTTGACGGGAATTGACAAGATCAAGTGGATAAAGACGACGAGGGCCAAAACCGACACCCCCGTAAATGTTCCCCTCCTCAAGCCTGCCGACGTCCTGCTGGCAAAATTCTCCGGCCATGAGTCCGGCAAGCGTGACACCGTTTTCCCCCGGGTTAGCAACCAGGAGGTTAACCGGAGTTTGAAGATCATCGCCGAAATCTGCGGAATTCAGAAATACCTGGCCTTCCACCTTGCCCGCCACACTTTTGCCACAACGGTCACTTTGATGAACGGGGTCCCAATCGAGACCATCAGCAAAATGTTGGGTCATACCAAGATTAGCACCACTATGCTGTACGCAAGGGTGACCCAAACGAAAATCGGGATGGATATGAATTCGCTTCAGGACCGGTTGGACAATAGCAGAAGTATCGCCGCCCTGAAAGCCGTGAAATAAAAAAAATATGAGCGCCCAAGTCCTTATCTACTAGGACTTGGGTTTTCTCCCCCCGTGAGCTTTTACCAGATGCCATATTATTAAGGAATTACCGCCCCAGATATTTGTGTCGCCAGATTGCAATGGCATTCGTATCAGCGTGTACCTCTTCGGGGTTGTTTGAAAAAAGATTTTCTTTTATTTCCATAGCTCGGTCAAAAGCTTCAATAAGGCCGAACTGGTTCAACTCTTCGGGCCGAAACGTCTCATCGAAGCCGCCACAATTCGACAACGCGCTTATGTCGTAATATTTGTCCAAAAGATCGTATCCTATAAACTCAAAGTTCTCTAACTCAATAAATTTGCACTCCGTTACCGGCTCCTTAATAACCGCCAATAAATTATATTCTTCTTTTCCCATCATCTTTCTCAGCACGTAGTCTAGCGTTGTAAAGAAGCCCGTTTCATACATATTGTCAATCACTATATAATCCCACTCCTTTTCATCATTTCTATCAGGCTCAATTAATCTTTCATTTAACATCCCATCGAGCGAGATTAGTTCACTGAGTTGGGAAAGCCTGCTCCACTCGACATACTTTTCCCAAGCCATTGTATCTGAATCGCTAAACTTATCAAACTTTCCCCTTGCTGTGTACAATACCGTCATCTTTGTTGTTTTTGTCATCAATACCAAAAAAGCATCGATTCGCTGTCATTGACTTTCGATCCGATGCCTAGCGGTCTTTGCAGCAAATCCCTTTGCTCGTCCCATAATCCACCTTAAATGATATTTTTTTCCATAGAGTGTACAGCCATTGTTATAACGACTAGCTCCTCTAAACCACTTGAGACTCACCCAAATATCCTCATCGCCTAGATTGATTTTTATATTGTTTCGATAAACGTCCATCATCAAAAAATAGCATACTTCCTGAGATTTGCCAAAAAAAGGTACGAATACTGACGGTCAGGTGGGCAATGATTCCAGGGAAAAGACGAGGACCAAACTCCAAAGTCACACTTTAACTCATTTTTTGGAAATAAATGTTTCCGTATCCCTTTCGCATACTGATGCGTCGGCATTTCGGGATGGTATATTTGAATAAAATCAGTATGGGAAAGCTATTATACTTACCAGGAGACCAGAAACAGCCATCCGGAAATCAATTGGTGACGCTCGATTGATGTATTCGATCTTTTGCACTCTGCTGGGGATTGCTTTTTCTGAAAGAATTGCGGCTTCGGCTGCCTTCGGCTCAGAAAAACGAAACTTGAGCTAGTTTCGTTGGAAAGAGCACCTACGCCTTTTTCCCCGGAATAGCTTTAACCCCTGACCTGTACAGATCTGCTGTAGGAATAATGGGCAAGATAAGCCCGTCTAATATGGTCCCTAAATGCCGGGTGTAGAGTATCCCGCGAGAAGTAGAATAAGTAATATTTAGTACGCTTGACAGCAACTCTTCGTCCACTTCGATGTCATTGTGGTCAATTTTCACCAATTCCTCTAAATTCTTTACGCTGAATAAAAAGGTGATTCCGTATTTACAGGTAATGATCGATTCCGGCACGCTACTTTTCGCCACTCGAATGTCAAAATCCGCAAGCACTCGAATCTGTTTTGACCGGACGCTGATGCCAGGTGCCAACATATATTGAAAAGCAATCTCATATAAGGCGTGATCGATGGATTTAAGTCCACTATTGTTCTCGAGTGTTGCACTAATCACATTGATGTCCTCCAGTTGGACCAGGTCGATATTGAATTTTCCGGTTGTCATGAGGCCAAACTCCCAATTTTAATGCTATCTTTTTTCTCCCAATGCATCGCGATTTTATCGAACTGTTCCTCCTGAAATACCCGATCTCCCGTGCTCATCAGTTTGCATCCTTTATTTGCCTGCGTCTTCACCGGGATGAATTCCGCGTTCAGATCGCTTGTGCAAACGGCTATGATCGAAGCGCCAAATGCCCATTCCAATCTAGACAACGTTTTCACTGTGAAATTTTGAACGCCGTTAAGTATTTTGCTCACTTCCGCTTCTGATTTCCCTAATTTTGCCGCTAATAACTTTTGCTTACCGTCGAATCGCTCTTCCAACAATTCGTGAATACGATCGAGGATGTCCATAGAATGCCGTACGAAAATCTTCACGTCTTCCGGCGTTTCTGCAATAACCTTATGAAAGTTTTTCAATGCCATATTTCAAATTTTCAGTTCAAATTCGTCGTCCATTTCGATACCATTCGATGTAAATCGAACAAATCCATCTTCCTCAGCCACCAAAAGCGCCCGTACTATCCGTTCCGCGATTCTAAAATGAGGGCCTACATTTGGGCAGTCTTGGTTGCGTTGTGTCGTCTTTATACCGCCATTCAAAAGTAAGACCAGGTCTGCTCTAAGAAAGCCGCAATAAAGCCGAAGGCCAAAATCGCGCGGATTGGCGTCAATGACATTCCGGTCCACTCTACCTGGCAGGGCAAATGCAGGTCCTTCTGGCCGAAAATCGTATGGTCGTGCGCCACGTTGCCCCATTTCGACAATCGTATTATAAATGATCTCCCGCTCTGCGAGGTGATGCTTTTCAACAAGCTCCAATTCATCAAATTTCTCAAACTCCAATAGCGGGTCATTGCCCAATCTGGCTGAGACAAATAGGACCCGACTGGCCGGTATGTCTGGTATCGTATTGAATGTAACAACAAAACTTAACTTTTAAGTTAAGTGCAAATTTAAGGCCTTTTTTGATTAAACAATGGAAATTCATTGGGTTTAACTGTCTATTACGATTTAAATAGATGCTTGTCAACCATTTATGCCAACAAACAAGAAAAAGATTTTGTGTAAAGGCGGCCGAAGTTCCTATAGAATCCCCACCTTTGCGCCATGGAAATTGGCTTAAAAACGATTGTTTCCCGGCTCCGGCCCTGCCGGTGCGCTGTGCTCGTGCATCAGGATTTCCTCGACTGGCAATCCCGCGTGCTGTCCATCATTGCCTGGCAGAGTACCTTTTGGGGTGGCAGCGACACCCTGATCATTCCCACGGACGGGAAGACCATTGATCCGTTTTTCTGGGATACCCTGGACGTCCACAAGCCGGATTATTTCTTTCGGTACATCGGCAGCGAGGAAATGCAGCAGGGCCCGACGGGGCTCGTGATTGATCCGGAACTGGACCGGGAGATCCGGCGGCGGTTAAACCCCTTTTATTTAAGCGACAAAGCTTGTCTTTTTTTTATAAAGGATGGCGACGGCTGTCCGAAAAAGGGCATACCCGTTAAATCCCTGTTGGAGGAATCAGATGAGCTTTTGATCCGTGATTATCAGCTAGGCGTTTTGCCAAGGGAGATCGAACTCATGGTCAGAAACCATATTGGCAGTTCAACGACCGTGGCGCCACCAAAACCATTCAACGCCCACCATTTTGCGAGAAAACCTGGCAATTTCCGCGTTGCCGAATTCAAGTTCGCTATTGGCCACAACTCCTTTATTGACTCGTTTACTCGTGAGACAGGCAATGGCTGGTTCCCTTTTGAGCTAACGAGCCGACATCTGTCCCGGTATTATTTTCCGAAACTCAGTCCCTCCGGGAACGATTTACCCGCTCCACCCAACGTCATCATTATCTATGGCGACAGTTTGCAGGATTTTCTCGCTTTCGCCAATCTGTCTAAAATTTCCGAAAGCATCTTCTGGTTCCCCTCGGTCCTTTTAGACGAACAGTACGCCGACCTACTGTACCAAGTGCTGGAACTTGTATTCATGACCGTCGATAATTTTGACCCGATTGAAAATAGAAAGGTGCAAGTAGTCTCCCGTTCGGTCAATAACAAAGTCATCCAGGCCTCTTTTGAACAGCTGCAAAACTCTGCCAGATTTATAAGCACGCACGGAGACAGAAATTTCTTGATTGGCCAACCCTTTGATATCCACAACCTATTTGTTTACAAGCGTTACGAGCAAGGCAAACATAACCTCGTTGGTCTTCATCAATTCATCGACAACAAAAGCGCCAATCTGCTGGATATCCCGCGGCCTGCTTTTTCCCGGCGACTTTCTGTCACCGACCAGTGGTTAGTAGAATTGGAAATTCTGGGGGAGGGCCAAAATTCTGTAGATCTTGGCTATGTCCTGCCAGAAATGCCTATTTTTAATTTTCACCTGCTAGCCGACCAGCATTATGTCAAAAATGCTCCCTTCATGCGGATCGACGGCAATTCATTCGTTCTACAGCGTCCACAGATCGGCCTGGTCATTGCGGGCACCACCTTGGACGACTACCTGGTGAGTCCCAGGATCTTGCTCCTGTCGAATTTTGAGATTTTTGAGCAACTGTTTTCCGGTCTTACATTGACAATGGCTATCTCAGACAAAGGAAAATATATGAGCGCCTCCGTAGACCTGCTTGGCTCCATTGATGCATTGGCTGAGGAACTGGTAGATCCAGGTACTGTAAAAATGCTCGACGCGTTCATTAACGACGCCAAGCCGGCTGAAAGAGTTAAGCATAAAATCCCAGGGATTCTTGTGAACGACCGTGTCTATTTAAACTTTGACCAATTGACACAGGTATTGGGCGAAGCTGAAGTGGCCTCTAAAAAACTCGACCGATATCTTCAACAAGGAATTTTTACCAAAGGCTTTATTTTTCAATGTGCCACATGCCGCGCCGCCGATTGGTACCGGCTGGAGGAAGTCGGGCAACGGTTCACTTGCCGGCGATGCCAACTTGACCAGGTTTTTACGCAAGCACATTGGAAAGAGGGGCATCAGCCCAGCCTCTTCTACAAGTTGGACGAAATGTTCTACCAGGGCTATAAGCACAATATGAAAGTACCGGTGCTTACGCTTCGATCACTGCGGGCGAAGGCGAGGAAAAGTTTCATTTATTTGCCGGAGGTGATACTCACCAGCCAAGATAATCCCAACATCAAATCTGAGCTGGATATACTTTGCATCCAGGACGGCCAGTTGATCATAGGGGAGTCAAAGAAAGACAATGCTATTGAAATAAAACAACTGAACGCCTACCATGACCTGGTTAACAAACTGAATGCAACTTTCGTGTTTTCGTCGCTTAGTGCCGACCTGAGCGAAGTAATCAAAAAGATCTCCGCCAGAGACTGGTTTAAGGAGCCAATTATATTGCCGCTGGCCGATACATGAGCGCTGGGCCGGTCGAGAGATCGTTAATTGTAGCCCAGACCAGTCTCGATTCCTTTTTGGCTGGCTGGGATTGGTCGAGTTGACCGATCAGGCTTACTTTGGAGTGGCCAAAGATGCGGCGCATCCGTTTCGGGTGACGGCTACAGTATCAGCGAAGGCTACACTGCGTGAAGAGCGACTAATTTGAAGTAGAATGCTATGTTTTATTATCTTTGTATGGTAAACAAGCTGTTCAAAAAATTGCGAACAAAGAGATGAACAGAACGAGCCTTTGAGCGCAACTTAATGGAATATAAAAGGATCGCCGAAGCGCGGTAGAGCGAAGGCAATCCTGTCGTCCCGGCAAATAGAATGTCATTTCAGCAATTGAGGTTTCTATGCGATTTTAAACCGGCTTACTTACTGCAAAACATAAAGGGTTATTTTTGCGTAAAGAGGAAAAGCAATGCCCCAAAAATCCCAATCCATTCCTGTAAACATAATGGCTGACCATTTCAATGTAGGTATTGCCATTGAGAGAATGTATTTTAGCTTTTCGGAAGAAACAACTTTAAACTTAGACGAAGCAAAACAATCACACAGGGAGGACCGCCATTCATTCTTCTTGCTTGAAAGCGGAACAGTTATCGTTGAAATTGATTTTCAAAAATTCGAAATTAGGCCCTCGTCTGTAGTATACATGCACCCCGACCAGGTACACCGTATCCTAAACCTTGAAAATGTGACCGTCAGCGCTTGGGCTATCAATAATGAAAGCCTGAATCCGGAATACCTGAAATTGCTGGAAAGCCTCACACCCGCAAAACCCTTGGTTTTGGAACAGGAAACGTTTTCTACAATTTCCGAAGCGGTATCACTTTGTATTAAATTTTCCAAACGTAAAAACGATAAACTTTATCATTCATTATTAAAAGATAGTTGCAACGCATTGGTCGCACTGGTTGTTTCACAATACTTGGCATCAACTAAATCGACGGACAAGCTTTCGCGATATAAACTTATTGCTAATGCCTTTAAATCAGAACTTGAGGGTAATTTTATCAGCGTTAAGAGCCCAACAGCCTATGCTCAAAAATTAAACATATCCACCCCCTACTTGAATGAATGTGTCAAAAAGGCGACCGGCTACTCGGTTTCATATCACATCAGGCAACGTATTATTTTAGAAGCAAAACGTTTGCTTTATCATTCCGGTAAATCTGTAAAAGAGATCTCTTCTGAATTGGGCTACGATGACTATCCTTATTTTTCAAAGCTTTTTGCTAAAGCTGCCGGAATGACCCCATTGACATTTCGGAACAAAAACCTCGAATAGTACAATACCTGCTTTGTATTGGCATTGATTACCCTGATGATATCGTGTTCCTTTACCCAATGAAATCGTCAACAGAAAAAAGCGTACTCATTTCGGGCGCAAGTTTTGCCGGACTTTCAACGGCTTACTGGATGAACAAATTAGGTTACGACGTGACCGTTGTTGAGATCGCCAAAGGTCTCAAAAAAGGTGGGACACCTGTAAATATCATGGGGAATACCATCGACATCGTTAAACGTATGGGGTTATTAGAGCAAATCCAGTTAAACAAAATAACCATGGAAGCAATGGAATTCAAAAATGCAGATGATTTCACCGTAAGAGTAGACTCCATTCAAAAAGACAGAGTGCAGATCGTGGAAGAGGAATACGAAATCGAGCGGGATGTATTGTTAAATATGATGTTCGAGGCTGCCAAAGATGATGTCGAGTTTATTTTCGGCGATAGCATAGTGTCGATGAAGGAAGAAGGGAACAGCGTCGGCGTGGCTTTCAAAGGCGGTCAAAAGCGCTCGTTTGACCTGGTATTCGGCTGCGATGGGATTCATTCTCCTGTCAGAAAATATTGGTTCGGCGAGGAATCGGAATTTTCACATTTCCTTCAAACTTATTTCTCTATCACAATCGTGAATAAGTTGTTGACCCGGGAATATACGACACAGATGTACAATGAGCCGGGCAAGATGGTCATGCTAAACGCCTACAACAATAAAACCGATATCGTCCTCTGCTTTTTTTCGGAGAACGAAATCCCTTACAATTTTCGAAACGAAGAAGAGCAGCGGAATATAATTTTGAATCAGTTTTCCGGAACAGGCTGGCGAACGCCGGAATTGTTAGAAGAAGTGAAGAACTCGAAAACTTTTTACTTTGACAAGCTGTGCCAAGTGATAATGCCGTCGTGGACAAAAGGCAGGGTAGCGCTGGTAGGCGATGCGGGCTACTGCGTCTCTCCGGCTGCTGGCAGGGGTGGATCAGTGGCAATAGATGGGGCGGCCGCCCTGGCCGATGCCTTCCAAAAATGCCACGGCAATTTTGAACTTGCATTCCAGGAATACAACAATAGTTTCCGCCCTTTCATTGAGGAAGTGCAAGCGGGTGTAGTAAACTTTGGGCTGGAGATCCTTATTCCGAGAACCGAAGAAGCCATTCGCAAAAGAAACACACAAACGAAGATTTTTTAATATTTATGCACAGACCAGATCAAGCATGGCTACCAAAATTATAACCAAATGGCCGCCGGTGAAGCAATGTTATTAACATTCGCCTTTTTAAAAAATAGCAATTAAATCGTATTTCAAACGCCGTCAGAAAAGGAAGTAATACAAAATTCCAAGAGTAGAAATCGGCCGAAACAATTCCTGTCAATTAACCTTTTCTTCACTAGATGGACTGCGGAAAGATTCGAAATTCGTCCTGCCAGATCGACGAAGAGAAGCCCTGAAAGGTATATAATTGGCCTCTAACATTTCCTTAACTTTTATGGGGCATTGCCAGGAAATAGAAAAAGAGAATGAAAACTTTGGTTTTCAGATCGCTAGATTCGCTAATCGCCTCAAGTCAGCGACGAATTGGTTCGAGAATTGTCCTGCCAGGGCGACTTGAGAGGACAAAATGGAAAAATTTCCGTTTTGTCCTTTTTCATTTTCCGGCAAACCCTTATCCAGCGTATATATTATCCGGGCCGCTTCGTTGATACGCGTGGTTCGAAGTCGCTCTCCGTCAAAAGTCAATTTTTCAGGATACATCGAACCAATGACTTCCCGCTTCTTTTCTATCCCTCCATCCAGATAGATATAGTCCAGCTTCAGTAGATTGGCTATTCCGGCATCCAATAAACCGGGTACGTCCTGGTCCTCTTCCCGTACCGCCAGCCGGGCATTAAGCCGGTCCAACTGCTCCGTGCACTTCGATTTCATGTCCCGAAAATCAGCAGGGGCAAGCTGCTTAGTGGATACCAATTCCTCGATATAGGCAATCTTATCTTCTACCTGGGCGACCTTAGCTAACAACTCCTTCCGATCATTCAGAAGGGGGCCATTTGGCTGTACCAGGATTCGGTGAGAACAACTTTATAAATATTTATGGCCTCCGGGCACGGGATATATTTCTTCAATTCGTAGATCAAACTGTCGTTCACTGCATTGGCGCTGAACCGGCAAATACAGTCTTTTAGCCCCCTTGAACACTTTTGTCCTTGCCAGTTTCGTATCTTTAAAACTA
>Ga0302221_10001237_pt1 | contig 16768 bp, 1 predicted proteins | sample II_Palsa_E2_1_FD_193517 | JGI IMG/M metagenome (GOLD analysis project Ga0302221, IMG submission 193517) | Peat permafrost microbial communities from Stordalen Mire near Abisko, Sweden - II_Palsa_E2_1 | ecosystem: Environmental > Terrestrial > Soil > Palsa > Peat permafrost | place: Sweden... | reverse complement strand
AAAGTTCTTTATACTTATAATAATAGCTTATATTCAATGTGTCAAATGATTAGATTAGATCAAACTTGGCCACGGGTACAGGTAAAACCATTGGGTACCATCTAGAGCGATTTTTACTAGGTAGGGTATCCTCTATTAAAAATCGGGATGGAAATGGTGGGTAATAATGTCATTTTGCCTAATTTGGAGTGAGCTCGGGGGCGCTTAGGGAGCGTTTTTGGAGGGGAGTCGAGCTACCTGGCCCCCTTAGCGAACATTGCCTAAGAAGTCCAAAGCTTGTTAATTATGTCGAGGCATCTTTGCTTATAGTAATTTATGTGTTTGGTGTCACGAGCGCCGTACTTCAAGGCCTCAGGAAGGCAAAAGGTAGAAGGGTCTCTTATTCGACTATTTAAAGCTAAGGAAGGAAGCAGGAGTATGAGGGTACTCGCATACTTAAATATCTTGAGGCTCGCCAACCCCACTAGCCTAGCCTAATCGGGAATAGCGCTGCACGTGCCAGCGCAGAACCGTAACATTTGGTAGTAGAAGAGTATAATAATTTATAGTATTTTGATTTTAAATTTAAGATTAAAACGTACAATTAAGTAAAAGGGTTTGCTTGTAACCCGTTAAACGCCTACCCCTTAACTGCCTAAAATTATATTATCCCCTTGTCTAGCAAGACATGCTTACGCTGGGCATCTACTGTTAAGTAGTATGTACTTGCCTGACGATTTTAGCTATAGATGCCTAGCATAAGCATCGTTTGCTAGACAAGGGGATACTACAACACTATAACAACCCAACAAAAATAAAGAAATGAGTTTATAATCGTGATTTACAACTTAATTATAGTTACCTTAGAAGTTTGCAAAATTTTCTAAGCACTTTTAACAAATTGCAATTTTTAATTTTCCTTATATAAGCAGTTAAGGGGTTTAGCGTTTGACGGGTAAACCCTTTTATAGTTTAGCGCCAAAAATAGAGCTCTTTGATTGGTATAATATAGTCACATGACTAACTATCCGGGTAAACCATCCATCTAGACGGAAACCTAGGTATCCATTGTAAGAGGGGTACAACCCAGGTAGGGAGGGAGTGCAAATGGTGATGCATTTGTTGACTGAAGAACTGAGTGTACAGGTGTCCTGAATCACTACATTTATGTTCCTTCGCTTAGGGCACGTGCATGCGCACGTGACCCCACCACACCATCCACCCTAATTTCTACTAGGTAGGGTACCATCTATTAAAAGTTGTGGGTACGTTTATTTTTACCTATGGCTAAGTCTAGATTAGATTAGATTAATGGCTATTAATCTATTCTAATCAAGGGTTCAAAGCGTTAATTATATTTGTTACGGTTCTAGCGCTGGCACGTGCAGCGCCATTCCCGATTAGGTTAAGTTGGCGAACCTAGGATATTTAAGAAGCTTCTCGCATTCCTTCCTTCCTTCCTTAGCTTTGTATAGTTGTAATTGAGACCCTTCTACTTTTGCCTTCCATTCTAGGCCTAGAAGCTAGCGCTTGTGACAATATTCTAATTAATTAATCTATGATTAGATTAGAATATAATTGATTAATAAGTCAAGTGGGTATATATAATGCTTTATTTTATTATATTTCACTTTTAAATAACTAAAAATAAGTCTAATTTAAAAGGTTCTTCTTGCCTTATTAAGTTTTATTAAATTCACTCAAATAGTCAAGTTATAAATCGGGTGGAAAAATTGCACGTGATTTTATTTCACGTGATTAAAACAAATTATATATAAAACTTAAAATATAATTATAGGGGGTTTAAAACAAAGGCAAAAATTAAAAGAGCTATTTTACTTTTATAATACCTTTTAAAGAATTTAAAAAATTAGTATAATTATACTATGTGATATATTAATCAATTAATCTAATTTAATCAAAATTAAGAGGTGTTAATTATATTCTAATCTATTTTAATTAATTTGAATGGTATTTAGATTATTAATATAATTAATCCTTTAAACCACTACTTATATTTGACAAGAGAGAAATAAATGCAATAATAACACTCGTTTATTAAAAGCTATATTTGTGACAGCTCTAGCTGCCACGCTAGTATACGGCCACCTTACGGGCTACGTATAGCCTACGTATAGCCCACGCTACGTCACTTGACTGCGTAGTGTATATATATAGCTTACTTCCCTCTTTCCTTTACCCTCTTCTTCTTTCCTTAGCTTTAAATCTTTGCAATATAGCCATTTGTTCGAGTGCTAAGTATAATCTTCTTCCCTTATAAAGTGTATCTTATATGCATTTGCCGGCTTGTCACATTATTTAAAGCTCTATTTTACTTTGCTTAAAAAGGCCTTTATAATATCCTATAACGCTTATATCCTTCCGGGAAGGTTATAAATGAAAACGCCTTGATTACCTAGCTATAAAGTGTAGTTGCGAAAGCAATATATTAAACTACAAGAGGGAGGAAGTGATTTAAATACATGAGGAGAGGGTCCAAGCACCCTCTAATGACTTCGTAGCTTCGTCACATGACTCATATCACGTGCCGTAGCTACACTATCCCCCACTTAAAGGTGAATTGCCCTTATTCACCTCCTTCCTTCTAACTTATAAAGTAAACTCCATCCTATAACGACATTCTACGCAAGATGCCTTAAAAATTAGGCCATTTATAGCAAACATCAGATAGTCCGGCCAATTAGGGCCCGAGGATTAAGCGACAATCCTCTAAGTGGTCTATAAGAACCCTCTTAGTTTCTTAGCTTCTTTTACTTCTTTCTTCTATTAACAACATCAAATAACACTAATAACACTAACAACACTAATTAACGGCGTCAATTAGCGCATATATATACATATACGCATATATATATTTATTCTTTTACCTTCTTATTAATTATATTATACTTGCTTTTAATAAGAAAGCATACCTTTAAAGCTTGCCTTTAGTAGCTAGTAATGCCCGGTTCTTTAGCGTAAGCTCTTCCTTTGGTCGTGTTTAAGTTACTTGTAACTTTTAAAGCTATATTAATGCTCTTATAATAATTAAGCATATTATTGCTATCTTTGCTTATATAGTAAGTGTTTTTAGTAATAGTTATACTTGTAAGGTTACGTCTTAGCAAAGGGTAATAGCTAATAGTTAACCGCGTGTAATAGCATTTAAATATAAGATTATCTTTCTTAGTATTAATCTTAAAGGCAATCGTACCTTAAACAAATATATAACTTATAAGTTTACTAGTAATAAAAGAGCATATAATTCTCTTCCTTGTTAAAGTTTATAGCTTCCTCCTCTTCCCCCTCTTATACTATTAGTCTAAGCTACTCCTCTAGTCTTAGCTGCTCTTATAGTAGTTTAGTAGCTAGTATAACTTAATCCCTCTCGTTTGTCTAAGAATATTTTATAGTCTTAGCATATTTATTATAATTTTAAAGCTTTTATAAATTCCCTTAGTAGTATTACCTTATATTACTTTAACTTAGCAAAACGCTAGCCCTCTTTTAACTTAAACTATTAGCTAAGTCGTACTATTATTCCTTCTTATAATCGTCTAAGTACTCGATTCCGCAATTAGCAACTTTTACGCCGACTATTACATCGATATAACCCCTTTAAGCAATTTTATAATATTTTTAGTTTTCTTATATATAACATTTAACTTATAATCCTTTAGCAAGAACTACTTAGCATTCCCGATTACTTGCATGCCTTTAATATCTATAAATTTAGTCTTATTCTTACGGAAAGCAACTTATAACTTCGTCGGCTTATTAAATAAAATCTTTAGCGGGTTTTTAGTGTCGATATTTTAGCTAAGTAAGGTTTAAGTAATACTATAAAATATTTAAAGGAAGATTAAACTTAGTCGGAATATTAAATATAGCTAAATAAGTTTAAAGAAGCTATACTTTATAATATTAATTTATAGCATTATACTATAGCTTAAGCTCGGGTAATTAAGATCAATGTTATAGAGAGAAAGCTAAAAGAGGAGTTGCAAAGAGTCTTATAAGAGCAAAGTGATAATGCTTTTGCTAATAAGATAAGAGAATTTAATTAAATGCGTAATTATAAGAAGGATAATAACAATAGAAATAAAGATAAAAATAGTAATAATAAATATAAAGGCAAAAAATTTAATCTTAAACTAGCTACTCGTGTAAAAGCTACTATTATAAGATATAAATATTAAATTAGCTTATAGTTTATAGTCTTTAGCGTTAAGTTATACCTTATAGGTTAAGGTTATCCTCCCCTTTATACCTTAAAAACGAAAGTATAGCGTTTTTATAAAAGAAATTAAAAGCATTAAGTTTTATCCTTTACTTAAAGTAAAAGTACTTAAAGAAAGGAGTATATCAAATTTGTAGCTTTAATGTTATATTTTTGTTATATTCTTTTTTGTCCTCTTTTATATCGTTTATTAAGTAATTTATAGCATCGATTACAATTGTATTTAAGTTCTTTAAAGCATTTAAGTCTATTAAGTCGTCAAATGTAACTTTTAATTTTATTAAATCGCGTAAAGGGGAATTCTTTATTAAGTTATTTAAGTTTTCGTCTAAAAGAATTGTAAGATTGTTTTATAATATTAGTAAGGGTTTAAAGACTTTAATTAATATACAAATTTCGTCTTCTTAATTTAAAGCAATATTATAAGTTTATCGTTTCTTGCCTTATAACTTAAGCAAGTTCTAGCTGCATATAATCTTGCCTTAAATCTTAGCTCGATATAAGTAGTTTTTATTAACTATTTGTAATAATATCTCTCTTTTATTTCCATCTTTCTTAGCGATTATATAAAGCTTATATGTATTTTATAGTCCGACTTCTCTAATTCTATATAATTTATATTAGTTTAAGTTAAACTTTTCCTTAGCTTCGTTTTATACTAAGGTATACTCTCTCTCTTTAAACTTGTCGACCCCGACAAGGGCTTTCTTATTGTCTTTAAACTATTAATGCTTATTCTTTTTAGCTCGTTTGTCTTTTAACTTATAAGCCTCTTATCTAGCTATTTTAAATTATAATAATCGATCTATAATTGCTTTTACATTAAACGGTGTCTACTTGTTATTATCTCCTAGTAATTATAGCTTTTATCTATAAAGCATAAAAAACGGAAATTGTTTTATAATATTATAAGTTCGAATTTATATAGCAAACAAGGCTAAATCTAAATACAAGTCCCACTTCTTTGTAGTTTATCCGGCTAAATACTTAATTAAGCATTACACGAAAATACTATTAAGTTGTTCGATAGTATTATTTATCCGGGGGTAATATACAATTATACTACTATATTTAATCCCGATTTTCTTAGGGAAGATTTTTATAGCTAAAGCCCAAAGATTTCGGCTTTAATCTATAATAATTTCCTTTAAAACTCTATAATTCAAGTATAATTCGTATAAGAATTTAACAAGTATTTTAGCTATAGCATTAAGAATAGCTTTAGCGATAAGCCACTTCGTAGCATAGTTTATAGCTACAATAATATAATAGTTTCTTAACCTAGTCTTCTTAAGAGTTTTAATTAAGTTTAAACCTTAGCGGTTAAAAGTATTATATATTCGGTTTTTTTATTCGGTAATAAGGACTTATAAGGCAATATGCCTCTTCTCGTGGCGTCTACTAGCAAGTTAGCATTCCTTGTAGCATTTACACATATTATAGATGTCCTTTTTTATAGTAAGCTACTAATAGTAATCTCGAAAGATATTAAATATTATAAGTTCTTTAATATAACTAAAAGATTTATATGCTAATTCTATCGTGTCTTAACGGGCCTAATAAGGGAAAACTATTATTTATAAAGCAAATTTATTTATAAAGTCCTAATGCTAAAGTTTTATATTATCCTCGACTGTAAGTTTTATTTTAAATTCCGATACTTATAATTTAATATAAGCCGCGTTAATAGTCGTCTTAAGTAGCGTCTTATTTGTAAGGTATAATTGCATTTATTCTACGAGATTTATAATAATAAGCTTTAAAGATAAAGCATTTAAAGTCTTTATATTCTCTTAAAAATTAAGCCTTTGTAAAAGAGCATTAAAGACAGTTATCTAAGGGCCTAGTTTATAGCAGATGTCCAAGTCGAATAACTTAAATTTTATAATTTAACGAGCTAGCCGCTTAAACGAAACTCTTATCGTCTTTATATATTAAAGACTAGAGTAATCCGTTTATATAATCGTATAATAGCTATTATCGATATAAAAGCTTTAAGCTTATAAGGCATCTTTGATAGTAAGTAGCTCCCTCTTATAGGTTAAATAATTGCATTTTACGCTTATAAACTTCTTGCTCTTAAATGCTATTAAGTGCTCTTTGCTATCCTTTCCGACTTAAAGCAATTATATACCTCGTGTAAAGTTTAATGCATTTATCTTAATAATAAAAGGAGCATAAACATTTAGCTAAGTAAAAACTAGTTCGGAAATAATAGCATCTTTAAGTCTAAAAAACAAAGACTTGCATCCGGCGTTTTAAATAATCTTATAATATTTATATATACCTTTTATTTTAAGGAGGTCGTATATTAGTGTAATAAGCCGGGCAAAGTCTTTAATAAACCTTCGATAATAAAAGCAAAGTCTTAAGAACTATTAGACGTAATATATAATCCTAAGTCTTAGCTAATCTTTAATTACATTTACTTTATTTTTAGTTATTTGTACTTTGCCTCCTTTAATTATATATCTGCAAAATTCGATCTTATAAACCTTAAATATACATTTAAAAAGCTTAGCAAAAAAGCTAGCTTCTTATGGCTTTTCTATAACTTAATAGATATATTATATATATTCTTCTTTTGTCTTATTATAAATTAAGAGATTATTAACATATACTATAACAAATTTGTTAAAGAACGGTTGTAGCAACGAGTTTATAGTTGCCTAAAAAGTTAATAGCGCGTTAATAAGCTTAAAAGGCATTACTAAAAACTTATACTTTCTATTCTAAGTGTTAAAGGCAATTTTCTTAACACTTAAGTCCGCTACTTTAATTTATTAAAACTTAAAAAGAAGGTTAATCTTAGTAAAGATAGCTATATCCCCCGTTTAATTAATCTACTCTTAGATTTATAGCAAGGGGAACTTAGTTTTAATTATAATATTATTTAAAGCATAATATTTAATATATATTCTTTAAGTCTTATTTGCTTTTTAGACAAATAATACTAGTACGGCTTAAAGAGATATAAAGGGACAAATAAGTCCCTTGTCGAGTAGTTCTTATATTTACTTAGCTTATTTGTCTAAGTAGATTAAAGATAAACAATAAAATAGGAAGTTTATTAGTTTAGCGTTTCTTATATCAATTATATATTATATATAACTATATTTGCTATTTATGCTTTATAGTAATTCCGATTTTAAGACGTCTTTAAATTCCTTAACAATATTTTAAAGTTCCCTTTTAAAGAATTTTAATAAATTACTAAAGCTGTTTAATATTTAATTTAATAAATGCTCGAGGTTCTTAAGGTTTATAATAACTTATAAGTAGCTTTATATATATCTTTTCTTTTTGCTATTTATTTGTTCTTCTAGTTCGAGTATTTACTTTACTTTCCTTTAAGCTATTTGTAAGATATTTCTAATAAGCTATAAATTAGCTTTTAAGATATACGCGTATAGCGCTAATATTATATAAGCCTTTTTAAGCGGAATATAATATTAATAGCCGCGTTTTTACAATTAAATCCTATTATCTTTATAGTTATTATAGCATAAATACTTTCTTTAGAACTTTATACTTAAGATAACATTAAAGGGCTTTATATTTATTATATAAAAGTCGGCGTACTCTTTAAAATCGTTTCGACGGGATAAGCTTAGCAATTATAGCTTTATATTAAACTTCTTATAAATTAAGATAATCTTTTTACTAGTTACTTATGTATTTTTTAATCATCCGACTAATTCTTTTTACTTAGCTAGCTTAGTTGCTTTTTGTAAGATATATCGGCTAAATGCTCTTATATTAAAGAGTATTTAAACAAGGATCTTATTAGCGTATTTTAATACTAAAATTAGCTTCTTATTTGTAATTTTCTCTTTAGTAGCCTTTACTAAAAATAAGTTTTATTCTTCTTTAATTATTATTAATCCCTTATTTATACAATCTTTCTTAATAGCAACTTAGTTTATTAAATTATAAGATGCGTTTATCTTTATATTTATAAGTTCCTTCTTTTGCTTTATTTTCTCGTTTTTAGTCTTATTATCTTATAAACTTTTCTTGTAATTTTGCTAAAAGGCTTAAACATTTACTACAAATTTCACACGTCTTTGTTCCCTTAAATTAAAAGTCTTAGCACCCTTTAATTAATTCTTATAAGATAGTTTAATTTCTTTTAATAACGGTTTTAGATTTTATAACAATAAGGGCATAATATTAATATCGCTTATACTTTCTACTTTAAGAAAGCTAGCCTTACTTATAGCACTTTAAGCTCTTTTATGCTAATTTAGTTAAAGCGTAATTTTTAAGCTTAAAATAAACTTCTTTAGTCTTAGCCCTTGCCTTTTCTTGTACTTTTTTCTTCTTTAAATTAGTTTAAGCGTTCTTTAACAGGCGCTTTCTTATTCTTTTTGTCCTAATAATCCGGGTAATCCCTTACTTTATATTAAAGGTTTCTATAGATATAACAAGTTATAATTATTTGTAAGCGCGAGGTTATAGCTAAAAAGTTTCTTCCCCGGCTTCCCCTTTTACTTATCTTATAATTATAAAACGAGTTTCTCTTACAAAAAGAGCTATAGCTTTAATATAATATAATATAAAGATTATAAGTCTTTACGATTTCCTTGTATGCGTTTAAATTATTATAAGCCAATTAGTAAAGCTTATAGTCGTCTAATAGCTACTCTATTTGGCTTAAATCTATAAGGTTATTATAAGTTTAACTATAACTTCTATAATTTTATAATCCGGCTATTTAAGATGTAATAGCTTATAAGGATCCTTAAAAGTTAAAAGAAAAGATTTTAAATCTGGCCCCTACTTTTGCGTTTATAGCTAAGCAAAATAAGTCTTTTATTATAAGGTTTAAGCTTATGCTATAAGCTATATTAGTCTTCGTTTATAGCATTAAGCCCTATAAGAAAAGGGTATATTAGTAAGCTATTACTAATAAGGGCATTATTAGCGAGATAGTCCGAGTAAAGACTATAATATACTTTATAATATCCCGATTTATACTTTAGCTATCTTATTATAATATTATAATTTCGGCGAAGAGCTTTTCCTAGTTAAGCTCCTCGTTAAATTGCAAGTAAAAGTAATATTCGAATGTTAGCTACAAATAATAAGGCATTTATAAAATCAGATTAGCTATGCCTTTAAACTATATTTTAGCGTATTCTCCACAATAAGCTTTAATATATTTCTACACCAAATCTCGTGGGTTTACTATACTAATATCTAATTAAGATTACATTTAATTAAGCTATTTTATAGCTTTTGGAGTATTCTTTCTCCTTTTATAAAAGATAGCAAGTAATAAGATTTTCGGGGGTTTATTAACGTCTAATCGCTATTACTATATATAAAGTATCTATTCCTAAAATTAGAGTAAGGATATAAACGCGACTTATTTCCGAGTCTAAGGGGAGCGCTTAAGTGCAACGGCTAGCTTATAAGAAAAGCTAAAAGCGGCTTATCGATTTTAGGGTTTATTGTTTACTAAAGCACTCGAGGTCCGGTATTTTAATAAGCTGCCGGCTAATATAAGATTAAGTTTTAAAACCGCATATATTTGTCCTCGGATCTCGTCGGATTAAAAGTAGCTTCGGAGACGATTTAAGTTCTTAAAGTTAAGCTCTTAGCAATAAGCCTTAAGACTTTAAGGGTAAAGCTAAAATTCGTAAGATTAATCTTATAAGTTCTTACTAGTCTCGCCGTAATTAACTTATACGATAAATTAACTAGTACCCCCTCTAGTCGTTTCTCTAAGCGTGCAATAGCAAGTTTTTCCTCATAAGATAGCTTTTATATATTATAAAGGTCTTAATAAAGTTCTTCGCAATCGTTACTTGCATAACTAAAGCATAACGCTTAATCTACTAGAGGTATTCCTCGTTTTATTGTAATATCTCCTTATAAAAGATATTAAAGTTGCAATCGGCTTTAGCTTAAATATAATATTTAGTATCTTAAATAGCATAAATAGCTTATTTATTTGCTTCTTAGCAAATATAAGTTTATACTTCTTTAAGCTGCTTTATATACTAAGCATTTATATATATAAACTATTCCTTTATAAGAGAATTAGCAATATCGGTACTTGTAAGTTGTGCTTAAAACCCGGTTCTAATATAAGCAAAAGTATAAAGTTAATCCTCTTAAAAATCTATTATAAGTTCGATTATAGTTTAACGTGTTTAAGTAACACGGGCTTTTCGCAAGGAAGTATAAAGAAGGGCTTATAAGTTTAAAGTAAAAGTGAGTCTTTTTGATTCAAAGGTCTAAATTAATTTATTGCTATTAGTGTAATTGCAAAAGCAATATATTAAACTATAAGAGGGAGGAAGTGATTTAAATATATAAGGAAAGGGTCTAAGCACCCTCTAATGACTTCGTAGCTTCGTCACATGACTCATATCACGTGCCGCAGCTACAAAAGCTCTTTAAAAGCAATCGAGAAGATCTGTCTATTATATGTTATAGATTCGGATATATTATAGGGATATAGTTACTCTTTATATACTTTACTTAGATACATTATTGTCTATAACGAAAAAAACGAAGCTATTACTAGTTGCAAAATAGTAACAAGAGCTATTAAGGGGAAAGTAGCGGCCTCCTTATCTAATACCTTTATTATTTAGCAAGAGACCCCTTAAGTTTTAGCAGTTTAAGACCCTAAACGCTAGCTAGAATCCGATAATAAATATTTTACAAATCGAATTAGTTTTATATAAACTCAAGTCTTAAAACTAACTCGCAACTAAGCTATAACTATAGTAGTTTTTTAATAGATCTTATAACGGATTACCGAACTAGGACGCGGCTAGAACAATTTAGACTCTTACCGGGCCTTTACCGAAATATTATTTATATGCTAAACTATAAAACGCGATTTGTCCGAAACCCTTAGCGAATTATACAAAAAACGTTCTAAAAAGCTTAAGGATTCTAAGGAACTTTCGGATAGCGTTAATTTTACTTTTCTTAGCTAAAAGATTCTAATTTATAAAAAGCTTTATATAAATGCCAACTACTTCTTTATAGAAGAAGACCGGATGCTTTATATATTTAATTATACGCTAAAGGACGCTTAGCGTTACTTATAGCCCTAATATAAAAAAGACTTTATTACCCGATTTAAAACTACTAAAGAGATATTAGCCCACTTGGCGTTAGTTTATACAAATCTAAATTGCGTATAAGACGCTAAGCATAAGTATAATATACTAGTTATAAAAGGGACTTAGACTTTTGCTTAATTTTAAACCGAATTTTTTCATTTAGCAAGAGAGGTAAAAATCCTTTACTTTAATTTGCAAATAAACTTATACAATCGGATCACGCTAGCTTTTTAATAAGGTATAGCCCTTAACTTCCTAAGGCTTTGTTTATACGCTGAACTAGTAGCTAACGTCTCCTCTTTAAATTTAGAACTTTATAAAATTATTGCTTATAAGGACTATTAGCGAAAATTTAAAGAACGCTAAGCTTTATAGATTAATAAACTTATTACCCCTACTCTTAGCCCTAGTTTCGGATCCGTTTTAGTCCTTGTCTTAGCTATAAATCCCTCTTATATAAGCCCCCCTTTAAGTACGTTTTATAAGGAGCCTTTAGCCCCTTATATAGATACCCGCTAGCTAGTATTTATAAGACTTATAGACAAGTGCTTTAACTACAACAAATTAGGGCACTTTGCCTCTAGTTGTCTTAAACTTAAGAGGTCCGATTTATATAAAATCGAAGAAGAAATAACCAATTCTTAAGAGGAAGATGCGGATTAGTCGGGAAACGAGGAACCTTAAGTAAAGACTCTTGCTGTTGGTACATTTACATTCACTAGATTGTAGGTCACGTGATCTTATATCACGTGACAGCGCTAGTCTAGATTAGGCAACCGAAGAAAGGTTAATAACACTACGCGGTGCTATCGACTTACCTTCCGGAGGAATTAACTACCTATTAACGCAACAAGCATATTACAATATTACGTGCTATGCCTCGCATTACAAGTAGACCGACACTAATTAGTTTATATATACAAATCAAGAGGAGAAGAGAGATTATTTGTTTTATAGGCTTACCTCTTAAAGACTTTAAGTCGAAGGGATAAGTAATATTTATAGTCGCAAACACGGCAATTATCTATTAATACCTTTGCTAACTACAAATAAGACTATTTAAGGTCGCAAAACCGGCTTACCCTTTATTAGTCTATTTGTCCTAGTTAGCAACCGACTAAAACCTTTCCACGAACCTTTATAAATCTTATAAACCTTTTACCCCTCTTACTACTCGAATTCCTCGAATCTTATAAACTTTACCTCGAACTATATATATACAAGGGAATATAAAGTAAGCTAGCAATATCCGGGAAAAACTAACGTCACTAAAAGAGTTACTAGTAAATTATAAAGCGCTAAAGCACTTAAATTTACTAGTTGCAACTAAATACTTTTATTGCTTTAAGCATACTTAGCCCTTGCTATATAGCCTTCTAAACAAGCTAAAGTACTATAAACTTATTTACTAAAATATAGCTTAACTAATAGACGCAAAGGAGCTAAAGGCAAAAGAGAAAAAGTAATTAATTAAATGCATCTTAAAAGCTATTAAAAAGGATAAACTTCTTAAGGAATACACAAAAACAAAGCTTAACCTTTATAACAAATACAATATAAGTAATAAGAGCTTATAAGAGCTATACTAGGAGGACTTTAAAGACTTTAAAGCTAACGACTTTAAGCGTCTAAGACCTTACTATTAGTAATAGCTACGCAAATATCTATAATGCAATAATATATTTATAAGCTAAGCTAAGAATAGAATCCTAATTGCTTAAGTCTTATATAACACACTTATTAAAGAAACTTAATATATATAAACTAATGCCGACGTCAAAGAAGTCAATTTTAACTTTATTAAAGGACTAATCACTTCGGTTTAGCTTATACCCACTTATAATAAACGCCTCTTACCTCTTATAACCTCACCTCTTATGACTTCACTACTTGCAACTTTACCTCTTATAACCTTACTTACTACAATTTCTCTTATAATTGTAGTACTTCCTCTTATAGGACTAAATGCTAAAGTAATACTATTTTAACCTTTTATTAAAGTGCTTACATATTAATCCTTACTACTACTACTAGATAGGCTTATTAGGCAACTAATAAACCCGATTTGTATTATCACTAAAATTATAAAGATATATATCGATAGTAACAAATTCGATAGCAAAAGCAATAATAGCTTAAATTTTAAGCTTAATATCTTTTATATTATTTGCTATAACGCTAGACTTCCTAAAACAAAGCTTTTAAGAGCCTTTCTTATCATGTTAAAGGGGCTAGCTTAAGACTATTTCTATACTTATAGCTTATATACGAGGACGGACTTACAATAAAGCTATATCCCACTTGCGTAACCTCTTTAAAGGAGCTAAATTTTAGCGTACAAATTTAGACAAATAGAACGCAGCTAACCTACTATCTATTATATTAAAGAACCCTAAGAAGTCAATTTTAAAGGGTCTTTAAATATTAGTTACTAAGCTACAAAGCGATAAGTTCTTATATAATAAGATCTTTATAGCTTGCTATAGTATTCTTGCATATGCAATTGCACTTATAAGCCCTTTACTTGATGTTAATAATCTAATAAACAAGCTAAACTCTACAATTATTATATATAAAGCTAAGTACCCACTAAAGACCGAGATATTCTTCACCGATCGATAATATTATTCGAACTAGTTAAACGATCGCAACTATAGCTATAATAATAGTCGAATTAGACCTTACTAGTATAGATCGAATTGCAACTACAATTCTAGTAGCAACTATTATAACTGCAATAACCGTTCGGATACTCAAAATTTATGCTTTATTTGCAAAAAACTAAACTATTATTTATAGATGTATACCTAAGAGGAATAAGATAAGGAAAAGGCACGTTTTCGGTCCCAAAATATACACCGATTCGATTTAAGTGTTAAAAAATCCCGGGACTTTAATAAAAAGTTTACTTAAGCGTATTTATAATATATAGCCGAATTCGAGGGCAAAAACGAAGGTAATATAAACAATAAAGATAAATTAAGTAATGCTTTTGTAACACTTCTTATAAATATTACTAACAAGGATACACCTTATAGCTTTAATTCCGATTTTAAGACCTTTTTTACTTTAATTAAAGGGTTTTTAACTAAATCGGTTATTTTATATATTAAACCTCTTATTAATAGCCTTAATAATTAAGCTCTTATGCATCGACTTACAACTTAGTTACCCTTTAAACCAAAGGACATCCTTATAAACAACTTTGCAGATAACTTTACTACAAGGAATATGTCTAAGTATAATTCTTACTACTTTTATAGAGTTATAATTAATACCGGAGCTTTAAAATACTCCACTGCCGGGTATAAACAATTTTAGGCTTTATAACGTACTAATAGCATTACACTTAATAAAACTACTAAAGGACAAGTTATAATATAGTTTAGTATCGGTTTTATATTACTTATAGGATTTACAATAGTAAAAACACTAATTGGGCAAGTAAAATTCCACATTATGCATACAAAGACTTTATTCTTATTTAGCTTAGCCGATATAGACAAGCTAAAAGTCTACTTTAATAACCTTACTAATTCCTTAGTTACTTCGACTAGAAGCGTACTAGTAATATAGCGCTTTAGTTATTCTTTTTTGCTTTAGGACACCTTATTATAGTCGTTTATTATAGAGTCTTTTAATTGTAACCCTTGCTTTTTGACTAAAGTCGAATTACGACGTCTTTACTAGCGTTTTAGCCACCCATTAGTTGGTAAGCTACAAAATGTACTAGAACAAGCGAGCTATAATGTCGATAAGGAAGCACTCGAGTATCTTATAAAGTATTATATATACTACTAAAAGCATAGCTAATTACTAGGTCGATTTAAGTTTAACCTTAAAGACGATGTCAACTTTAATTATTATATTATAATCGATATCTTTTACATTACAAGGAAACTAGTATTATATATTGTCGATAAGGGTATATAATACTAAGCAAGCAAATAGCTATAAAACATTAGTGCAAAGTATACTTAAGATGCCTTTAAGGCCTATTAGATAAATACTTATTTAGGTCCCCTTAACAAAATCATAGCAAATGCAAGCAAGAACTTTATTAGCAAAGAGTTTAATTAATATGCAATTGCAATAAGTATAAAAGTTAAAATTGTACTAGTTAAGGCTTACAATTCCGTGGGGATCGTCGAACGGTACTATAAACTAATCCGCCGGGCATATACCATTATTACTACTAAAATACCTAATATTAGCAAGGATATAGCTTTACAAATAGCCTTTAAAGCTATTAATAATACTATAGGACTTAATAGTCTTATTTTTATACTCCTAGTTTATAGTGCTTACCCACGAATCACCGAACACGACCCTCCATCGCTATTAGTCACTTAACGAGCTTTAGCAATCAAAAAAGCTATAGCTAAAGTGCAAAAGCTAAAAGCAAAACGCTAAGTTAATAATGCCTTAAATACCCGGAACGGACCCGGTATAAATGCAGTCTATAAACTTACTATTAATTCCGATGTCTTAGTATAGCGCAAAGGGAATACTAGTTAATTAAGGAGCTAGGAGGGTCTATATAAGCTCGTGGCTATAAAGGGCAAATGCTATATTCTAGCACTTCCTTATAGCAATATAACCTTCCGCGCAACCTCTATTAAACTATACCTTACTCAGATTGCATAAATCGAGGGTATTAAAGTAGAACTTGTAAGTAAAACTAGTAAAGAACCTACTAATAAACTTAGTGAAAAACCTGCACCCTTACTAGTAAAACGTGACAAAGGACAATTATACAAAAACTTATATATTATTATATTCTTGCAAAATAACGACATTTAATATAAGGATTCCCGCTAAACTAAAATTATTAGTCTTTTAGAGAAGGGTATATTTAAGATTACTCTTAGATTTAAAGTGCTAAAAGGAGTATATATCTTTAACTCCCGATTTGTCGACGAGGTTAAAAATAAGGGCACTATAAACGAACGTAAGAAATCGAGACTCGTCGTTTAAGCTTATAATAACGATAAGAAGAAATTAGTTCTTATATAATTACTTATAATTTAACGTATTAGCTAAAGAATTATCTTTTATATCGCTATAATAATAGGTAATACAATAAGATTATACTTGCGTAACATTTTATAAGCGTATATACAATCGATAACCTTATTAAATTGCAACTTTTTCATCTATTTACTATATAAACTTGCTTAGTAGCTATAACTCGAGAAGGACTTAATTCTTAAGGTTATTAAGCTATTATATAATATATTAGAGGCTAAAAACTATTAGTTTAAGACTTATTACTCCCATTATATTAAGAACCTCTTAATAGAATAGTTTATATATAATCCTTGTCTCTTATATAGCATTAAACCCACTAGTTTTAGTGTCGTTAGACTTTAAACCGACGATACCCTATTTGTAGCAAATAACCAATTTGCAAAACAAGAATAGCTTTAACTAAAAAAGGCAAGGTTTTTAGCTAAGGAAC
>Ga0302221_10001233_pt1 | contig 16787 bp, 25 predicted proteins | sample II_Palsa_E2_1_FD_193517 | JGI IMG/M metagenome (GOLD analysis project Ga0302221, IMG submission 193517) | Peat permafrost microbial communities from Stordalen Mire near Abisko, Sweden - II_Palsa_E2_1 | ecosystem: Environmental > Terrestrial > Soil > Palsa > Peat permafrost | place: Sweden... | reverse complement strand
TTGTGATAAACCATTTGATCATCTCAGCCATTGCTGCCTGCGGCTGAGGTGTTGGTTCCAGCATAATATACTGATCCATGGTAGTGAGCCCGGGTTGCGGCTCGAATTGGCCTGAGCTTCCGGGGACGTTAGTCTGATCCTTCATGGCTTCCATATCGAAAGCCTCAGCGTTGAACCACTTCTTGGGGACAGTGCGCTTGAAGAAATCATCCTGTAGATCGACCCAGTCATTGATGCGTTTCTGAATGGAAATCAGAGCTGACCCTAAGGCCATTCTGTTTTGTCCTTTGCCAGCTTTGCAGTGAGCTATAGCAAGGTGCTTATCCATACTCTCATTACGAGAGAAGGCGTAGTTTGCACCGGCCTTAGCCAGTAAACAGCCATTGGGAAAAGCTTCGAGCAGCTCAGCTCGCGTTAGGTCGTTGACTGAGTCGTCCATGAACATCGAAGGACGAAACCATGTGTACTTTACAACTGTGTGGCGCTGCAGGGAATCTCCTGTCACGTACGCACCAAGCACAGCCTGCCGAGTATTCTCTCTGCCGATTCTGTCTAGCTCAACCTCGGAATTTCCATCAGATCCGGGCTTAATCTTGTCCGCAATCCAAGGAAATGTAGCCTTAACTATAGCCACATCGAGATCTAGGTACAGTTGAACGGACTGCATATCCTTGATGGCATCAACTGCGATGGGACATTTGTGATCCATCTTCCCATGCATTGTGGTGACTTCTTGTCCCCTAGGTTTCCTTTGTGAAGAAACCTGCACCTGCATACCTTCATCATCGCCCTCGGCTTGGACTTCGGTTGTCTCCTCCTCTTCTGGAGACTCCACTTGTTGAAGAAAGTCATCGAGACCTTCTTGACCAGTGGGGGTGTCATCTGGAGGGTTAAGCAGATCTTCAGGAACTACTGGAGCCTCCTCAGGGGAATCATCTTCGAACCCATACAGCTGCCCGTTCAACTCATAGCGAGTCCAAGCAAGTATCCTATCTTCGTTCCAGAAGATACGAGCGCATTGCGCAATCAATTCTTGGAGCTTATTGTTACGGGCGTAAATCTCTTTGAAATTATCAGCCTCTGCTGCCGCTACGATGTCTGGCCCGTAGTCGGGGTCCATCGGGAAGAATTCTACCGCTGGGACTTCTCTAGCTAAGGAGGTGCAGATAATGTCTCCCTTGCCTGTGTAGATGTTGGTATCGTAAATTGTGTTGCTGGACTGCTGGGATGCTGGGCCAAACCCTGAGGCTTGTCCCGGGAGAATCCAGCCGCCCTGTTTGCCACGAAGCAAATGCTGGTAGCCTCGGTCAAAATGTAAAGCTTCCCCCTCGGCTTTGACTTCGAGTTGTTGCGCTAGAATCGTTTCCATTCTAACTCTGCATGTTACCATGCAGCTCAGACTATATCATCATCCCTTTCAGGATGCAGAGTGCTTCGGAGTCACTGACCCCTACTCCCTTGCGGGATAGTCGTTACACCTTCCTCTTTCGAGGCTCGGCTCGGTATTGACCCTTGCGGGGTGTTTCACCGAATTCTCTCTGTTATTTTTATCCATACTTACGTATGGGCGACACAGGTTTGTTTATGTCTGTTCTACTTCGAGTCTACGCGCTGCAACATCGGTCTTTGTTGCGATTATGTCAAGTTGGAGGAGCGCTCCCTTTGCATCCTCCGATAGCTCCGCGAACGGCTCGGAAGAATATGGAAACGGAGCGTACACACCCAAAGGACTTGAATTAGGATTCTCTGGTTGCTCATACGGCAAAGGACTAGGAGGACTAGGAGCATTCGTAGTCAGGGTATTAACTTCATCCGGCATTTATTTCTCCTTGGACTCTATAGTCTATGACCTTTGCACCCTTTTTAGAGTTGCATGGACCGCACAGCGGCTGTATGTTGTCAATGTTGCTTGTGCCTCCCAACTTTATAGGGATCACATGGTCCGCTGTGAGCTTTCTTTTCTTTTTGCAACGTAAGCATTTGTACCCGTACTTTTTACAGAGAATTTTCCATTCCGCAACCGTATATGAACCACCGGCCATAGTCTTTCTTGTTTTACGCACATGACCGTGCATACGCTGAGCTTCAGGATTTTCTTTTCGCCACTTAGAGATTCCCTCTTTTACTTCTTCAGGATTCTCTTCACGGTACCTCGCACTGTATGCAAGAGCCTTTTCCCGGGTCTCCTCGTAGTGCTTCTTCCTACGAGCTTTAACTTTTTCGGGATATTTTTTCGCCCATTTTGTGTAGTTAGCTCTGCATGCTTCCCTGTGAGACTTGGCCCATTCCGCAGATTGTTGCAATTGCTTCTCTTTGTTTTCCAAATAATTCTTATGACGTAATTCTGGTGTTGCGTATGGCATACTGTCCCCTTTCATAGGACAGGCCGGGAGTGTGAAAGTCACTCAACCGGCCCTAACTCTGGATTCGAGGTCCAGAGATCTTCTTAGTGGTGCATCGCGGCAAAACCTTTTGCCGAAGCCTTCATGTGCTTCATATGCTCACTGTCTCCCGGCTTAGGTGTCTTCTGAGCGTATGTGAGTTTCTTACCTTCAGGGACACCCAGCGCTCGATGCAATCCTCCTTTGTTGACGGAGAATGATCCTTTGCTGCCAAGGTCCACTTTATGTTTTTTTCTTCCTACTCCAACCATAAGGCACCTACGATTTCTTTCGGTAAACGAATTTCTTCTTCACATCTGGTGATGTGGTCTTACCGTGCTTGTACTTAGGTAACTTGGAGGGCGTAGAGCTTTCCCACTCCTTCAAACCCTTTTCCCCTCCGAATTTCTCAGGGTTTGCGTGCCCAAAAGCACGCTGCTTTGCGCTGACAAATGGAATAACCCACCTCCGTGTATCATTTTTTTTTTACCCGGGATTACGAGTATCAAAGTCTGCGCTGAGGAACCCTTCGCCCTTCTTTGGTTTCTTTACTACAAATGTAAACTTGCGCTTAGGTTTCGGCTTGGGACGGTTTTGATTGTCCAGCAGAAACTTTTGATCCTGCATTTGATCTCCTGCTGGCATTGTCGCTCCTCATGCAAGATCCGGCATCTCGAAGTTTTCCTCTTCAGACTTTGCCGATTGCTGCGGCTTGTGATCCATCTTCTTCACATCACGATTCTGATCTTCCCCACCTGCTTCGAAAGAAAGTTTCTCAGCACTGTCATGCGCCTCTTTGGCACTTCCGTGGGTCATCGTGTGCTCAAAGCCATCATCATGAGTTGAAGTGACCTTGTGCCCACCGTCAGAATGATCAACATGGGTAGTATGAGCAGGACCGTGGGCCTGCACAACCGACTCAGGCGTACTCACAGATGCATCCTCAGCGTGCTCATTCTTCATTACCTTGTCTGCACCTTCTAGGTTAGCGTGATCTTCCCCATGATGCTCAGGTGTGACATCCTCTACCTTTTGCTCACCATCGTGGTACGAGTCGTACCGTTTAGCTTTGTATGCCGACCCGAATTTCTTCGATCCATCTTTGGACATAGTTGCCATTGCTAATCTCCTTACCCTAAGCTCGGCATGTTGAAGCCGTCGCTCTCACCACCACCAAACATATTGCCCTGTCCTGCATCAGCGTTCGGATCTTTGTCCGTGTTCTCTTCATTCGCGGGGCCTGACAGCTGTTTCGCGGCAGCATGTGCGTCCGCATGCGACTTGTGCTGACTAGAGTGCATGTGCCCATCTGGGTGATGAGAAACTACCATGTGCTTTCCAGCTTTGTGATCATGATGTGTCGTAACGCTAGCTGCGGGTCCGTGCTCAGCTGCTACGGCTCCTGCATCGACTCCCTCTGGCTCTGCCTTGACATCGTTATCAGGCACAGCTGCGTTCGCTGCAGAAAACTTTGCCTCTCCCGCTGGGTTCGTACGTGAAGGTTCTTTAGCAGCGGAATTCGAAGGGCTCCCTGAGGGCATATCGGTAGATTTAGGACCTAAATGCGGAGCATTCTCGTCGGCGGAATGCAGCGCGTCCTTTTTCTTACCAACGAAGCTGCTGCCGAACTTTTGACCTGTTTTTGTAGTGTACATTCAATTTCTCCTCGGCTGTAGCCGTCTATTTACTGCATGGGCAATTCTTGTGTTTCAGAATCTCCAAAAACTGTTTTGCCGCAGCTTCCGGGGTTTTTTCCACGTAATCCTTGCTTTCACTCGGACAACAAGGCACCCAACCCGCTTTTTGACTCAAAGTTTGCTCCGAGTTGTAGTTGCAGCAGATCTCATAGCCATTTTCCGCGCAGCGGACGTGAATGCTGCACAAATCCCCGTAACACTCTGCTTTCTTTTCTTTTTCTGCCATTATCCTGCTCCTTGTTCGCCTGCGAAGTTTCTGGTAGCAGGTTCTTCGGTTTTCTTAGGTGCTTTTGCCTCTTCGGCCAATTCTTTTGCCATTTGTGTGTCGTGTTGCTCTTGGACCACTTGCCAGCGAGACTTTGTAGGAGGAAGGCTGGAAAAATCGAACTTTGGAGAGGGAGGTTTCGGTTTTTGGTAAGCAACGACCTCTGCACCCATGCGCGAGCTGTGTGCCAGCACGGTATTTTCGTAAACTATGAGCTTCGTATTAAGCTGCTGCTTTTCTTCTCTCAAAGTTGCGATTATAACATCTTTTTCGTGGAGTGATCTATCTTGATCTTGCCTGAGACGAGTAAGCTCCTCTTCAAGGTGCTCCATGTACCTACTACCGAGCAAGTCGCGGAAGAACTGACGTATTACTGCCCCCCAAGTCTCTTCATATCCGTCCATCTGAGTCCTCCTAGACCTGTCCATTATAGTGCCCTAACCAAACAGGCTGTTCACGCTGTCGGAAAGGCACATTTGGCTTCGGTGCGTCATGAATCATCTTGATTTTGTAAAACCACGCAGCCATCGGGTCGAGTGTCTTAGCATACTCCTCTACTTTTTGACTTTGCGGCTTCTTCTTCGACTTGTGCATGCCATAAATGCCGTATCTGAAGCCGTCATACGCATCATCACCTCGCGTATCGACCTTGAGTACGTCATCTGGCATATCCGGGTCACGCATCAGCGTCGGAAATGCATTTATGATGTCTTGACAGGTGTCCAAGACAACCAGCTCTCCATTTCTGAGCATGTTGTAGATCAAAGATGCACCTGCAACACGGTCGCCTGCGGCTGCAGCTGCTCGGGTCACCCTCGGCAACCCTAATTTTATCAGCTCAGCGGAGTATTCATCTGCTGGGGAGTGTGCGCTTACTTGTTTGGAGAATTTTTCATGTGAAAACAGTATTGCCTTGGGGGTTACAAGCTCCCCGGTGGGCAATTTGCACATGCTCTTGAAAATCGCGGCCCATTCTATGTGGGTTTTACCACCAAGAGACATATGCTCTTTGAAGCACACCGTTTTTGTCTTGTAATCGTTTCCAATTCCCACTTTTACGAGCGCTTTGGTGAACAAGTACGCGGCATTGTAGTGCTTCCCCATGGCCCAGTCTTGACTCCCCCAGACAGGTTGCCATGGTTGCCAGATTATTGCCTCTGGATCTTCGCGTAAATTTATAACGTGCTCGTACGGGTCCCAACATTCGAAGTATTGACCTTCGACGGAGCCATCTAATCCTAAAAGTTTCTTGTCCCTCTGCGCTTTGGGCAGAGAATTCATGCGAGCGATGAACCCGGGATCTCTCTTCAAGAATTCAGGGTTATCCAGAGCAGTCGAGCGCTGGTATGCGTAGAGCAAGGGATCGTATATGTTCAGCCACTCCCCATTTGACTCTACCCACCATTGCCCAATTGAGTCTTTCTTAGCATCCTCGGGCTTCTCGAATGGTTCCTTCTGCACGAACAGTGTTCGGTAGTATTCGTAATAAGGTCCAAGTGGGTTTGTGCAACCAACAATGAATGGAATAGGCAGATGCCCGTGCTGATTCGGTATGCAAGCTCCGTTCACTATGTTACGTGAGTAGAGCATGCCCCATGCTTCAGGAGAGAACTGTCCGCATTCGTCTACGAGGATCGCAGGATACGAACTTCCTAAGTATTGGTCGATGTCACGCATCTTGTTGTTCTGGCAGTGGCCGAAAACAACGCGTGATCCATTCATGAATGTCGCTACGTGCTTAGTCTGGTCGTACTTGTACAGCTCCTGAGGCACAAAAGTCTTAAAGTCTTGAATTGCGCCAGACTCTAACTCTTTGAAAGTTCTGCGAAGAACAAGGACATCACAGTTGTCATAGGCTAAGCAGTAGTTCTGGACAATGTACATCAGCCAGCCTACAGTTTTTCCAGATCGGAAGCCACCAACACTCAGGCACTGCGGGGCTACGGGCATCAAATAAGGTACCCCATCGCGGGTACGCAACTCTAAAAGCTCAGTCTGCTTTTCTTGCAGCTTGAATTTCTTGCTAATCTCCAAGATTCCATCTGAGCTGATATATGCTGGTCGTTCTTTGTCCTCAACTATTTTTTTTCGCGGCATGACACCTGAGTCCTTACTTCTCGTTTATTGTGAAGCCTTCTGCCTCGATAAAGGCGGGCCTCAACGGCTCACGGGGCCGATCTTCCTTCACAATCTGGTTCATCAGTACTTCTGGGAACGGAATCATCACCACTTTCACGCCCTGAGTTTTTCCAGCTTCGATCTCTTCTTCATTCTTGGGTACGTCTCCGTACGCTCTCTCCAGAAGAATCTTAGCGTTCTGAGCAGAGGACATGGCGATTTTCGCATCTTTAACCATCAGAGGTTTCCCGTCAACCATGACTAGGTTCCCCAACTTATCGAACACGGGATTGAATGCGGACATAATGGCATTCTCGTACAGATTGCTGAATACTTTGAGGATCTTTTTCTGCCCATCTTCTGTGTCCTCTTCGAGCATCAGATTTCTCACCATTCGAGTGATGTCTACGGTCTTGGGCATCTTCTGATTGGTGAATCTTCCACGCCTGCCACGGACCACCTTTACTGGCCCTGTGGCCTTCAAAATAATCTCCTCCGAGGGTCCTTTTGGGAGAGCCTCGGAGGGTTGAGTCGTTTCATCTGCCATCGCTGGCTCCTTACTGTTTCTTTGGTACCGCTACAAACTCAAGCGCGACGTTGTCAAACTGCATTTCAGCTGGGATGATGTCGTACTTCTTGCCAAAGCCTTCTACCGTAGTCGTAAACTTCTTTTGCGCGTTCTGCGTAGTGTTGCTCAGAGTCGTGATCTGAATCTGTGCCTTCAGGTATTCGTTCTCGATCTCTCGTAGAACTAGCTTTTCCTCAGCTGTCAAAGGCTGTTTCGTACGCTTGGCAGGTACTGGAACATCCTTGGTGGTCTCTGCCTTGATCGCCTCGGCAGCCTTAGCAACCTCTGTTTGAGTCTTTTCATACTCAACCTGCTTCACTGCTTCAGCCTTTACCTCGACTGCTTTTGCTTCATTCACTGCTACCTGTTCTGCCGTAGTCATGTCTGAGTCTCCTTGTTTGGGGTTTGAAATCTTGTAGTTCTTCGGGTGATAGTGCACTATCTGCATTGCAGCCCCACCGATATGCATGCGGTAAGGGGTCACTGCAATCGTACTCTTGGTGTGTCACGGTATTCTCCAAGCCCACGAGCACAGTCTGTGCGTTCGGGCCTCGTTGCTCACCGCTGGATCTTTTGAGCAATAAAAAAGGGAAGCCGGTTAGGGCTTCCCTTGGTTATTAAAGTATTATGTGCGGCTCCGCTCACGCGCCCAGTCGCTCGGGGTCTACGTATTTCTGCAACGAGACTGATGCATCTGCCGAAGCAGAACTTGGCTGTGCCCGCAGGATTCGAACCTGCACCTTTCGCATTAACAGTGCGGAGTCCTGCCGTTAGACCAGAGCACAAAACTTGGTGGACCGCAAGGGATTCGAACCCCTGTTGGCAGGTATCCTCCCACTAGATGAGTGGCCCACATGCGTACTTGCCCGGGTAACTTATTTCATGTCCGGCTGCACCAGCACGCTTGCTAAAAACTTGGAGACTTTATTGTGTACACGGGAAAAAGTCTGCCTGAAAACCCTATGTCACGCTTTCAGGCGCTGATGCATCAGAGCCGAGCAGGGACCGCTCATCTTCGACTGGTTCCGCCAAGCGGCCTTGCTTGCTTGAACGTCCATTGGTCGAAGGTCGCCCTTATTTAGCCTCCGGGTCCAGAGCGTTACACATTGTCCATCCCTTTGTGTGTGACAGAAAGGGTTTATGGACTTTAATAATGGGTCAGGTCACAGATGCCCATCGCTTTTCAGGGGTCTCACCTGATCATAAGGGACGCGGAAGTGTGCCACGCCCTGCCATTAGTTCAGCCATCGTGTTGCTGAGTCTCACCATCACGGGGTTCTTATGGTTGCCCGGGTGAGTCTTTTACTCGTGCTAAGGCGGTCGTAGCGCCATACACGAATGCCGTGGTTTCAGCACAGCTATTCGACTGGGTACCTCCATGTTTAAACGTTGGAGTCCGTTGGTCGAAACTTGGAGCCCTAGGAGTGATTCGCACACTCGACCCGCTGATTACAGATCAGCCGCTCTGCTACTGAGCTACACGGGCTTAAAAACTGTGGGACGATTTTATCGTGTCGTCCCGCTCACGTCATTCTGCGATATCCTCATTCCGAGCCTACATATCGCTGGAACAAACTCGATGGGCGTGCGGAGGGTTGTCCGCACATTCCTTACGAAACTTTAGCCCAAACTTTTATCTGGACCGCTGAGGGGGTGCCCTAAGAAGAAAAGGAGGAAACTAGGGGGCACCCCCGGGGTCAATAAACTGGTACTTGTGACTATGTAAAAATTATACCACACGATTCCTCTCCTGTCAAGCCCCCTGACGAAATAATTCTCATTTTGATATAAAAACCCGTAAGTCCTTTGTTTCTATACTCCCACATGGAGCCTTTTGCAAATTGTTGAAAACAAAGAGAATTCTCCTGTTGACTTTGGGTACGAAAACACGGTATAATAACCCATAGGCTTCCGGGAAGCATATTACCAAGAATCAACAACTTAGAGGGAAGTGATAGGGACACTAGGAGTTACGAGCAGCTTGCCCCAAGGTCTTCCCCAGAGAAAGTGAGCTATCTATATGAGAACAAAGACAAAGGGCAGGCTTGGGGCATGAAAAGGACTCCTGAGGAGATCAGCCGGTCCCGCCAAGAACTGGCGAGAGAAATCAAGAACTGGCGGGCAGCAGTCGCAGCAGCGCAGGGTGACATGCTCCCCATAGCACAATCCTATCTGAACAGGTATATCAAGAAGATGAGTGCCCTGAGGTACAAAGGCCGCAGACAATTTTGGAAATAGAGATGCGGTACCTCCGAGGTACCGGATGGAGAAGACCCTTTGGATAACCCTTCGCAGTACAAGGTGCTGGACCTAGAACATCTCCAGCCACGTAAAGAAAAGCACAGTGAGTTTGGGTATGTGGTTGGAAATATACAGGTAATCTCTGGCAGAGCAAATCGCATCAAGAGTGATGCCACTTTAGAAGAGTTGACAAAAATCACGGAGCACCTAAAATGCCTGAAGTCTCGACGATGAAGGTACTGGACCTTGAGCATCTGAATCCCCCGATGAATGTCACTGTGGTGACCCCCAGTGATGGACTGCCAAAGCTTGCTGCATGGATTTCTGAGAAAATAAAGACTCGCAGCCCCATGGGGTTTGACACAGAGTCCAACTGGGTGCATGATTTCTTTTTCAGAATTCTGCGCACAATCCAAGTTGGCGATAAGGAACAGCAGTTCGTGATTGATCTTTTAGCCTTCGCTGGAACACCAGAAAAGCTAGCAAGTTCTCAGGGTTACTATAAACTCGACCCCATCTATAAACCAATCTTCGATATTCTCACCCCAGCATTATGTGGCAATGCGGTTTTGAAAGTGGGACAGAACCTCTCCTTCGAATATGAAGTGATGTATTGGAACTTCGGGCAGCGCATTTGGCATCTGTACAGCACCGACCTAGCGGAGCGTGTCATTCAAGCCGGTCGCATCAGTCTGAAGAGGATGGTCGAATTCTCCATGCGCAGGATTGTAGAGCGCAGATTCAGCGTGACTGTAGATAAAGAGGAGCAGGACAAATTCGAGCCAGATGCAGTACTGACTCCGAAGATGATCCTCTATGCAGCCTTCGATACACGTATGCCGCTGTCCATGCGTGAGTCGCAGATTCAGGAGATGACGAAGGATCTTCTGCTCTCCACTGCGTTGATTGAGAATGATGCATTGGGTTCCTACACAGACATGCACCTTAATGGCCTGCTCCTTGATGGCCAGCGCTGGCTTAAGCGACTTGAGGGTGTAGTTGCAAGACGTGTAGATGAACTGCGTCTTCTCGATATCGAATTCATCAGGCTCATGGGCAAGAAGAATGAACAGATTGACTTCGAGGAGATGAACAGGCGCGAGATCCATTGGCGGAATGATTTTGAGTTGGCATCTTCCCCAGAGATGGCAAAGGCTGAAGAGATTCGCGCTACGCGTGACAATGCGAAGAAGGCCGTACTCAGGGCTGAGCTGGCTGTCCTTAAGAAAGTCCGATCCGAAGCTAAGCAAGTAGCTCACCAAGCATTTTTGGAGATTAGCAAGAACCACACGAAGTGGAAAATCAAAGTTGAAACCTGTGAGGGTGATGCTTACCTCAACTACGGTTCCAATAACCAGCTGCTCGAAGCTCTAAAGAAGGTGCGCGGTATGAGCACCCTGAAGAGTGTGGCAGATGACGATCTTCTGGAATACAACGATAGACCCTTCATTCAGACTCTTCGCAAATACCGCAAGGGCAAGAAGGACACAGGCACGTACGGTGTGCAGTGGGCGCAGACATGGATAACCAAGGCATCCTCAGAGGAAGGCTGGGTACATCCATGGGATGGTAGGATACACGCGAAGTTCAACCAGCTTGAAGCTGAGACTGGGCGTAGCTCCTCCGAAAAGCCCAGCGTAATGAACCTCCCGAAAGATGATGAGGTCCGCGCTTGCTTTATTGTGTCCCCACCTAACGAGGACATTCGCATCTCAGATTGCTGCGAAGATGAAACAGACTTCTGCATGCTTGGCGATGGTTGCCTCAGGCACATTTGCAGGAAATGTGGCAAGGATTGCCTGACGCACGCTGAGGAATATGTTCTAGTCACGACTGATATGTCAGGGGCAGAATTGCGGATCATCGCAGAACTGGCCAATGCCACATCGTGGATCAGATCCTTCGCTAACGGCTGGGATGTCCACTCAGTTTCCACGGAGATCTTGGAGCCTGAGAAGTGGGCGAATGGTGCAGCACAACCCGGAGAACTGGATAAAGAAGGAAAGCCACTACCACCCTGCGCATACTTTGAACTGGATGAAAAGGGTGAGCAGAGGAAACAGAAGTGCAGATGCCCCAAGCACGAAGAATTGCGTGCGCACACCAAGGCAATCAACTTCTTACTTTGCTACGGTGGTGGACCTGATGCGCTGGCTGATGAGTTAGGTATTTCCAAAGAAGAAGCCAAGCGTCTCATGAAACAGCACGAAGCCGCATTCCCTGATGTCTGGCGTTACCTGAGGGAGTCTGGTGAAAAGGCTCAGAGGCTGTTTGAGGCAAGAGATCTGTATCTACGCAGACGCTCACTCCCCAAGCCGACCTATGAGAGTGCGAAGGAATATTTCAAGGACGAGCATGCTGATCGCTTGGAACTTGAGGAAGATGTTCAGAAGCAGAACATCTTCAACTTCACAGCTGAGTACTTGCGTAAGCCCACGGCTGACGAAAAGCACAAGCTGACGCACCGCGAGCCAACGGATAACGAGATCCGGCAAGCGATGCGCGGACTGGTTGGGTCAATCGGAAGACGGGGAAAGAACCATTGCATTCAGGGCAGCAATGCCAGCATCATCAAGCGTGCTATGGGCTGTGGCTTTGACAAGGATGGAAAACCTTTCCTGTGGCATATTCTGCCACTGTTTAAGGCTAAGCTTCTGTCCATGATTCACGATGAACTCATCGTGCAGTGTCCGAAGCGCTTTGCAAAGCAAGTAGCCGAAGCTGTTGCTGATGCTTTCAGACGTGCCGCAGCTGAGGTGATGAAGAAAGTCATCATGGAAGCTGAGTATCACATCGCTAATCGCTGGCAGAAATAGGAGTCGCATGGATAACCCGAAGTACCTAAACTGTCCGTGGTGCCCATCCCAAAGTTACTTGACGGGATGGGTGGACGCGGATCAACGCAAATACGAATGCCCAGCCCATCACACGTTCTACATCGAGGCTGAGGACACCAGATTCAACTTTGGACACGAGGAGAAGCAATGAAACTTGATACATTTGCAGCAATAACTGCACTAACCACAGAAGTGCAACGTGCTACCGAATTATTCCCCATGAATGACTGTGCACAGCACCATCTGCCCCATTATTATCTTGGGGTGATCGAGGAAGAGTTTGAAGAATTCAAGAAGGAAGTCTTCGCATTCAATCTTGGCAAACAAAGGGACACTCGGCCTGCTATGAAGGGGGAGCTGCTGCAACTTGCAGCTATGGCCCTGCGTGCCTACTTGGAGATTTGATGAAAGCATACACTGACGGCGCATGCCGAGTATCCAATCCCGGCCAGACCAGCTGCGCTTGGGTGATTGCCATTACCAGCAATGAAGATGACATGCTTTACTTCAAAGAGGCAGGCTCTCGTTACCTAGGCCCTGAGTTGCACACCAACAACTATGCCGAGTACCAAGGGCTGCTTGACCTCCTCAAGTATGCAGTGAAGCACAAAATCATGGGCTTGGATATCTACTGCGACTCTAAGTTGGTAGTGAATCAGGTCAACGATGTCTGGGATGTGAATAATCAAGAATTGGTGCCACTGTGGGTCCTAGCCTATGCCTTGCGCATTCGCGGAGGACACACACTGCAACACATACACGGACATTCTGGGGACCCCGGGAATGAGTACGTGGATCGCTTGTGCAATGAAGCACTCGACAAGGAAGGGATAGGGAAATGACATTAGAGGACATAATCAGTATTGACTGCCCCGGATGTGGAACGAAAGCCGGAATACCCTGTTGTCGATGGGAGGGGGAGGTGGTCCCCGGTGTTTGTACCGTGCGAACAGAAAAGGTTCAGAATCAAAAGGAACTTGAGAAGAATCTTGTGCTTGTGTGGGACACAGCTAAAGATTACGCCGAGCGCACTGGAGGAGACTTCTGGACGCTGAGGATTACCCAGCAACGCAAGGAACTGGAGAACTACGCGGAGGATCACCAATATGATCTACATCTGGGATATTGACAGTACTTTAGCAAACATAGATCATCGTCTGCATTTCATTGAACAAACCCCGGCAGACTGGGATGCATTCAACATGGAGACTGGGAAGGACACACCGATCTGGGAGACGATCACAGTTGCTAGGGCACTTGCTGCGGCAGGTCACATCAACATTATGGTGACTGGGCGCTTAGAGGTGGTCCGTGAAGCCACAGTCGCTTGGCTCCGCAAGTATCGCATACCTTTTGAGTGTATCTACATGCGCGGGAATACTGACCACCAAAAAGCTGACGTGCTCAAATGTTTAGCTTTGGATCATATTAAATCATCTCACCCCGGTAAAGAAATCGGAGGAGTCTTCGAGGATCATCAGCCATGTGTGGACATGTTCCGTGCGCGAGGCCTAAGGGTCTTCCAAGTCGCGGTAGGAAACTTCTGATGGGATACTTAGAGAAGCTCGCCAAAGCTGAGGGATATATGCTCTACTGTATTCGAGGACACTTTATTAAGCAGAGTGATCCTCAGAACTTCAGTGGGGGCAAGACAGTCGTCATAGACAACGATTTTGGGGAATGCCCAGAGTGTGACCAAGAGGTTAAAGAGGCGCAGTCACTTCTAGGTAGACTCGGAACACCAAAAGGAGAAGCAAATGAATAAGCAGCAGGTACTAGACGCCATTGCACACGTCTACTCAGAACTTGAGGAGAGTCAGGAGCAGGCTCAGAAGAACTTCGAAACAGGTATGAAACTTGCCAACGAGAATACTGCACTGAGAGAACAGATTGAAAACCTACACAATACACCGAAACCCTTGGCCTTCTCAGAAAGGGACAACGTACCTTGCACAGCTGAGCTAGAAGTAAAACTCCAGAAGCTGGCTACGTACTTCACCAAGCGTGCCAAGGAGAATAAGAAGCGTGCCGAGCGTGAGGAGCAGTTTGCGGAAAGAAAAAGAGCATGGACTAATCTCAGTGATGCACAGGAACATGATCGTAGTTCCTACTACTTCTCAGGCAAGGCAGACACCTATGAGCGTGCTGCGGCAAAGCTCAGGGAAGCCCTAGGGGAGACTGTACCATTTGGAGGTGCTTCATACACTAGCGTCTTCTTTGATGAAGCCAAAAATCTCATTACCCCACCAGAATTCACCTCTGGCACATGGCCTGCGCTCTTCGGTGGGAAGCCTGAGGAGCAGTGGATCGTTGAAAGGAACTTCGAAAAAGGCTGGTCTCGCTCCATGGATTACGATGGTGTGTATCCCTCTGAAGCAGCAGCCCTGAGACTATTTTCAGGCAGAGATGACAGCAGCAGATACCGAGCAGTACGCTTGGAAGAACCCAAGCCCGAGCAGTGGATCATCGAGTACGCATCCAAAAAACTAGGGTACCAGAAGATTTGGCATCCTTCCCACGACTCGGGTTTGAGGGAAATATTCCCGTCCTTCGCAGCGGCCATGAAGACCATCAACGAAGAAGACCCAAAACCAAACCACATCATTCGCAGAGCTACCAAGCTCAACAATTAAAGGGGAGACTATAATGAAGAAAGCAAAGAAGCCGACCGACAAAACGAAGTACGAAGCGTTGGTAGCAGAAATCAAGACGTACTTGCAGGCTCTACGTGGCGTTCGTGGCATGAGCGCGTTCCATTACAAAAAGACAGAGCAGCTCCCAGAAGTCCATGGGCTAGCTGATGGACCCAAGCAGTTCAACATCGTCCAGATTCAGGAATTGATCAACCATGTTATGACAGCCAAGCAGCTTGGCTACAAGACAGTGTTGGTTGCTGACCCGAACACGCTGACTGTGAACTTCATACAGGATGCCCCCAATTATCCCTACACATGGTCTCTCCTGTAGCCGTGGAATACCAATGTATCTGTGGTCTGCTAGGTGGCCCTCACACGGTCACCTGCGACCACTACAACTGGAACCAAAAGGAGAAAACTATGGCATCACAATGGGGCAAACCACCGATGAAAGATGTGGGTCTCGTAGCACACAAGCCGAGTCGCTTCGACACTCCTGAACATATGTGTGGTGTATCTGCGGAACAGGTAAACAGTTCTTTGCCCACAACCCCAGATCTCCCGAGTGTATTGGCAGCAATCAAACCGATATACGCACCGTATGAGTCAACCATGCTGGATCTGCGTCTCAAGATCTTCACCTTGCTCGATAACCATGTGCCAGACATGGAAGTGCTAATGAACCTCAAACGTATTGTCGAATACAGCTTTCGATAGGAGCCTATGGAAAAACTTAAAGGTACACCCGAGGAGAACGGACCCGGGGAACGCTTTGATAGTTGTGTATGCTTCCAAGACGAGCACCATCACGACTGCCCAGCCCTGAGGAAAGGAACCTGTCACTATCAGGGTTTGCACACGGCGCATATCACATTCAATAACTCTGGTGGTATGCTTCCAGCATCAGCATTCACCTGCACCAGAGAGCTTGAGTTTTCCAAAGACAGAAAGTATGGTTACGAGCACGTCTGCGGTGAGACCGGGGCATGCAATGGGTACCCTAGGACACCCAGCAGGTTCGACAACAAAGATATGCGCTCCTTTCGCTTGGTAAGGACCGAGGATGCCTCAGGCGTCAGCGGGATCGGCATCGTAGCTGAAGGTGTCGAGTTCTCTGATGGGCAGTGTGCGCTGCACTGGCACAACTTTGGGTCCATTGGGATCTACAAGGACATGGAAACACTGCTAAGGGTTCACGGTCACGAGGGCAGGACCAAGGTAAAGTACATCTAAGGAGAGAATCATGAGAGACAAGCAGAGTAGTATCGTTGCAATTTCTGGGGGCATCATCGTCATGATTTTCATTGGAAACATTCTTTTCTGGGGCACTGTGGCCGGAGTTGTTATTCACTTCATCCATAAGCTTTGGTAAGGCAGAGGGTGCGTATGTCTGAAGCTCAGTTTGACCAGTTTGGCAACTGCACTGAATGCGGAGGTGGGATCTGAAGGTTCCATTCCGCATGAAGGTTGGTGTACGCATTTTCAAAAGGAGGAAACTAATGACGAAAACGATCTGGGTGCTGGAGAAAAGGGACAAGGTCAGACTCGGGAGGTGGGAGTTCTGCTTCAGATCTAGTATGAGTGGCGATGAGAGGTATATGAAGGCGTTAGCTAAGCGTCTCACGGAGGTAAGTGGCTATTGGTTCTACCGTGCCGTCCCGTACGACAGGAGAAAGCGATGAATAAATTCCTAGCAGGACAACCACTGCAAGTTGGTGTGGAAGGAGACGAGCTTGTGATTCGCATCGGTGTGGACACGCTTGCCTACGCATTCGAAGTCGGAGATGTGAACAACCCATTTAACGAGGCCGCAGATGACTTCGTACGCTCTTGGCAGGTAGTGGACAAGTACAAGTTTGCTAAGGGGGTTGCCAATCGACTCTGTGATGAAAGAGAGGATGGTAGCACACCTATAACAGACATCTTGGACGAAGCTTATATTCGTGCTGTCGAGGATGACATGGGGGTCGAGGAGGATCAACGCCTAGTCACCGACGAAATGAACGAGTACCATGGTGCGTAATAAGATTTGCCCGTGAGTCGG
>Ga0302221_10001232_pt1 | contig 16800 bp, 1 predicted proteins | sample II_Palsa_E2_1_FD_193517 | JGI IMG/M metagenome (GOLD analysis project Ga0302221, IMG submission 193517) | Peat permafrost microbial communities from Stordalen Mire near Abisko, Sweden - II_Palsa_E2_1 | ecosystem: Environmental > Terrestrial > Soil > Palsa > Peat permafrost | place: Sweden... | reverse complement strand
ATCAAAGAGACTATAGGTTCGTTCCCATAGGAGATAGTATAATTGCTCCCTTATTGTCGTAGAATTAAAGGAAGGAAATAGGAGGATCGTGATGGCGGTAATGGCGATAACTAGCTAACTTGACTTCGAATCGAGAGATTGTAGGTTTGTTCCTATAGAAAGAGGGAGGCATATGCCTTTGAAACTCTTCCCTGCGTGGTTCACTAGTGTAGAGATAAATATGAGGACCAATCAGGAACCCTTAAAATAATTAAACCTTTTAATAGATTTTAACTTAAAACACTTATCTAGCCCTTATTAAAAGAGAACTAAAAGCTATATAGTTAATATAGCCTATAAAATAAAAGACAAGAAAATATAACCAATTAATAAAGTAAACAAAAGAGGTAAGAAATCTAAGGGACGATAAGACTAATATAACTAATTAAAAGCAAGAGACATAGTATAAAAGTAAGTTAGAATATATTAGCAATATATACTGCTTAGATTTTCAGACTTTTAAGGCAATTATAGCTTATATTAAAGCGAATAAAGGAGCTTAATATTAGTGAACTATAGTTAATAAAGCGGACACTTTTAAAAGAAGTGCTTATTAATAAAGAAAAGGTCTTTATATTTAAATATCCAGACTATAATTAGATTTATAAAGACATTTTACTACCTATTATTATAAACATTATTAAATATAAAGCATAGTAAGCAGTGAATTTTCTATGCTTAAAACCACTATTATTATTAATAGTAAAGATGCTTAAAGAATAACTTAATAGAGAAGTATTAAAATACTCTAACGAACTATATAAGAACCTATGGTTCTTAATTAAAAAGAAGAAACTAAGGGAATATAGATTAATTAATTTAGTTATATATTTAAATATAATAATAAAACAAGATGCTAATTTAATATTATTAGTTAATAAATTTGTAAATAAGTTTATAGGTTGTTATATTATAAGCTTAATTAACGTATATTCTGGCTATAATTAAATATTACTTTATTCTAAGAGTAAAGACTTAATAGTATTCTTTATACTACTTAGACTTTTATAAAACACTATATTATTACAAAGGGCTATTAATTCTATAGTATAGTTTATTAAGATTATAAACCTAATACTAAAAGATATTAATCCAGAAGTGGCTATATTGTTTCTTAATAATATTAGTGTAAAAGGACTATATATTAACTATAATAAGAAAGAAGCACTTTCTAATATATAAAGATTTATTCTAGAGTATATTTAAAACCTTAATAAGACACTAGAAAGAATTAAGAGAGCTAGAGCATTTATTAATACTAAGTCTTAGTTTTATAAGAATAGTTTAAATATTATTAAGTTTATTTACAATTTAAAGGGCAGGGAACCATCTATAAACAAAGTAATTAGGATTATTAATTAAAAGACATCTAAGAATATAAAGGAAGCAAAAGGGTTTTTAAGACTATATGTCTACTTTAGGATTTAAGTAAAGGACTTTAGACTTATTACAGACCTAATATATTCTCTATTTAAGAAGGGAGTTAAATAGTATTAGAACCTAAAAGTACAAGGCAAAGTAATAAAGACTTTATAACAAGTAATAGTTATAGCACTAATACTTATTAAAATTAATTGCAGCCTTAAAGTAAAAGAGATTATTATTAGAGTAAATATAAGCTTAAAAGAATATAGTGGATATTTAAGCTAAAGAGATATTAAAGCTAGAAAGGTTTACCTTATATAATATAAGAGTAGTATTTAATTATAAGTAGAAAGGAAATACAATGCTATTAAATAAGAGTATAAAAGGGTACTTAAAATCTTAAAGAAATTATAAGTCTAGTTTATTAAATACTACTTTGTTCTTAAAACTAATATAAATATATTTATGGCATAATTAAATAGAGTGGCTATTAATTACCTTAAAGTATTAATTATATAATAGCTAGTTTAAATATGCCTGTTTAATTTTAAAGTAAAATATATATTAAGAAAGTAATATATAATAATAGATGTATTATTATAGAGACTAAGACATTTAAAAGATATTAAATCTAATAAAAAAGAAGAAGACATTAATAATTGAATCCTTTTTAAGCTTAGAGCTTATAAAATCTATCTTATAGGACTTAAAGACAATTAAAGTAATAAAGAAGACTTAGAACTTTAAAATAAAAGACAGATTCTTTAATATATAAAGAATGTTATTATTAGACTAAAAGCTAAAAAGAAAGCCAAAAATAATAAATTAAGCTTAGACAATAGATTAAGCTTAGATAAAGACTTAGAATATAAGACACTTATTTCTACTGCTGAATATAATAAAGAATCTATTAGGATTGTCATTTATTTAATTATACTTAAGAAACTAAAGGATATAAATAGAATAGAATTCTATAAGTTTAAGAAAGAAGCACTAAAATATAGGGTCTATAAATAAAAGCTACAGTATTTACTAATAAAGGGAATATTTATTAAATTAATAGTTAATAAGGAAGAAATATAAGCTTAGATCTTAAAAGATGTTTATAATTAAAGTAGGCATAAAAGAAGAGAAAACACTTATTATTAGCTCTTATAATAATACTTTTAGAATAAATGCTATAATAATATTAAGGAATATATTAAGACATACTTAGAATATTAGCTTTAATTAATATAATATAAAGAAGAGCCCTTATATTTAACTACTTCTAATAGACTAATAGAAAAATAAGCTATAGACATTATTTATATATTATTATAAAGAGGGAAGCAATACTTAATAATAGCCTAAGACAATATAAATGGCTAGGTTAAAGCTAGAGCTATTTTAAATAAAGAGACTAAAACAATTGCTTTGTTTATTTAAGAAGATATTATTTATTACTATAGAATCTTCTAAAGAATAATTCTTAATAAAAGGGGAGAATTTAAGGGCAAAGTAATTAATCTCCTTAATAAATAAGGAGCTAATAGAATTTAGGTCTTTATATATTATGCTCTTAATAATAGAATAATTAAATATAGTTATTAGCCCTTAAAAAACATATTGTTTAAGCTTGGCAATAATTGGGTTATAAACTTAATAATAGTATTATTTACAGATTAAACTATAGTTTATAAACTAATTAAGTATATATTATTTTATATAGTTTATAGACAAGAGCCTATTCTATTAGTTAAATTAAAATTCCTAACCTAAAGAACTATTTTTATAAAGGAAGTAATAAATAGATTAAAGCTCCTTAAATTATAAGCTTAATAGTTTTAAATAAAGGAGGAAGATATTAAAGAAGCTATTTATTAAAAGACTTATTAACAATAAGAGGGAAAAGAAGCCTTTAATATAAGACATAGAATTAAAGTAAAACCTTTTAAAGAGAGAGATATTATACTTTATTATAACTTAATTAAAGAGATTAATATGTCTTTATATAAGAAGTTAGACTTTAAATAACTAGAACCTTATTAAATTTATAACGCTAATAAGGAGAAGGATTATTATAAGCTAAAAGAGCTTAGGCTTAATAGAGTATTATTATAAGGAATAATATTTTTACTCTCTTAATAATATTGTTTTTAGTTCTAATATTAGCTTTTATTTTAATTACCTTAGAGACAATATTAAAGTATAAGACTAAAACACTATGTAATTATAAATCCCTAAATAATAATAATACTAAGACTAATAGTTATAAATAGACGCTGTTTATATTAAGTTTATTATATAGGTCTTTACTCTTACACTAAAATAATAAAGTTAATATACTTAGTTTAATAATAATAAAAGCTATAATAGTTATAATAATTAATTTAATTAAAACAGTAAATAATTCCAAAGTATATAAATAAAAACTAGTTTAAAAAGCCCTTATAACTAAGAGGAAGATCTTAATTAAAGTATAATATAAGGGCCTTAATCCTATTGCCTTACTAAGGTGCCTTTATTATTAAAGAATAAATATTATTATTGGTTTATATAAATAGGCTTTTTAGTGATTTTATATTGGTTTTATAGGCTAAATACATATAATTTAAACGCCCTACTATATAAATAAAGGCTATAATTATAGTCTAAACACCTGCTTTCTCTTAAAAGATTATTATACTTATTGTCTTTATATTATTAAATATATTAGTCTCTAAAGAACTCCTATATTAAAGAAGACTTTAAATAAGCTACCACCTATAAAAATAAAAGGAAGTGTAGTTTAATAGCTACTTTTTAAACTATAATAAGAGTTATAAAAGAATGTTTAAAGTAGTTAGTATTAAGAATAGAAATCTAGTTTAATTCTAGTTTATTAAGAGAGTTAAAGTCCAGGATTTAGTCTATAAATGGCTAGTAAGAGGGGCCGGCCCTATTTAAAAAAGGAAAGCTTATTTAAAGTAAAACAAAGTAAAAGCAAAAGTAATAATAAAATAAAAGCAATAATAGAAGAGAAAGTAATAATTAAAAGAAAGAAAAGTCTACTTAAGGCAATAATAAAAGGAAGCCTATTTAAAGTAAGGGATAGAACTTAGTATTAAGTATTAATAAGGATTATAAGGTTTAAAATACTACTTACTAAAGAATAAGATTAATTAATATTTTAGGGTTATATTAAAGATAATTAGTAATTTCCTACTCTTATTTAATAATTAAAAAGGGAGACTTAGAATTAATTAAAAAGAAGTTAAATTAATATGCCTAAATAAAATTAAGGGCATTAATTAGCTTAAGTTTAAAGGGAAGGGTTTATATTAAGGGTTGGATTGTAATTAAAGGTTAAAGGCTTTATATAACTATTAGCTTTGTTTTAATAACTATTATAATAGGGAGACTTAGAATTAATTAAATAAAACTTATTAATATATTTAAATAGAATTAAGGGCGTTAATTAAAATAAGATTAAAGGGGAGAAAGGATTTAAGTTAAAGGTTAATAGGCTATAAGGTTAAAGGTACTATAGAATTATTAACTTTGTTTAAAAACCTATAATAATAAGAGGACTTAAAAGTAAATAGAGTATAATTTATTAATTAAAAATTAATAAAATTAAATAGGGCAGCTATATAAGTATTAGCTTTATAGGCAAAATTTAATAGGAGTCTTTTTAAAAGAGCAGAAACTCTGTCTCTATAGTTGTCTTTAAGTTAAGAGTCAATTTTTATTAAAATTTAAGATTGCTTTAAGTGCTTAAAAACAATAGCAAAGGCTAAAGCTTAAGATTAATAATATATTAAGGCTGTTTTTCTAAGGGACTTATTATTAAAAGAAAGCTTATTACTGCTCTTTACTTATAATAAAGGGTTAATAAAAGTTAATTAAAGTTAGAATTAGAATTAATAAGATTAGAACTTAATAAAGTTAACTTTTAATAAAGGTAATTTTAAAGGTTTATATACTTAGAATTAATAAAAGCTTAAAGTTAATAGTGTCTTAAGGCTGTTTCTCTAAAAGACTTATTAATAGAAGAAAGAACTTTAATCTCTTAATTATTTTAAGAAAGGTTAAAGTTAGTGTTTATTAAAGTTAGGATTATTAAGGTTATTAAAAGTAATAATAAGACTGTTTTTTTAAATAATTTAAGCGGTAAAAGTAATTGTCTTAACTTATTAATATAGTTTAAGGGTGTTAATAATAAAGGAATTAATAAAAGGGACATCTGTTTTAATGTTATTAAAGCTTTTAATAGTTTTAACGTCTTAAAGTTTTAATATAAAGAAAGAATAATCTCTAGGAAGGAGGGGAAAAGCAGAGTAATATATATAGAGCTATAGGTTTTATTTACTCTTAATAAACTATTTAAGGACGAGTAAAAGTAAATAGAGGGACAAATATAGCGGGGCTAAAGTTAGTCATTAAGTGACTAGTTATTTAGGGGTAGTTAAGTAATTAGGCAATAAGAGATATAATACTTATTCCTTTTGTTTTTAAACATTATTTAATATATATTTTTTTCAACCCATTCTATAACTTAACGTTTAGTCTATATTTTAAGGATTATAAGAATAGATATAAAGAATTAACTTTGATTGTTCTATTTATATTATCGATTTTATATATCCCCTCTTTAAATATTGTTTTTATTCTTACTTCTATTCGACGTCCTTACTCTCGATATATATTCCCCTTTACATTAACTTATTAGATAGTATTAGAGCATTACTAATAGATTTAAAGCGAAGCTTTCGCCGTTTTATAGGTTATAGTATAATAGAGAGTATATCGAGAGCAGGACGTCGAATAAAGAGGAGAATAAATAAGAGGCACTTTAAGAAGAAGTATTTAAATACTAATAATAATTGTTAAGGTTAGGGCTTTAGCTTATAATAATTATTCTTATAAGTTTATTTATAAAGTAAATAAAAAAGAGAGAGTTGGAATTGTTATTATAGTAGTTATTATTATTTATAAAATAAGGAAAGAAAAAAGAGTATAAATACCCTTTAATTAATTACTTAACTTATTAAGTCATTTAATATTATCTTTATTATAATATTACGCTTAGTAAAGACTTAATATATCCCGTCTTTTTAACCTTATTAACTTTATTAATCTATATAAAATCTATTTAAATTAAGACTTATTTATTAATATCTTTTTAAGGTATATTATTAATATTATAAAAAGAGTGCTTTATTTATTTTAATAAACTATTAATAATAATATTCTTTATTTTAGAAATATATTTAACTTTAAAGTTAAATAACTATATTTAAGTTATTTGTTAAGTTAAGAATATATTTAAAAGGTTAAAAACTACTCTTTTTAATTAAACTATTAAAATAATTATATTTGTCTTAAGAATAAAGTGTATTTTAATTAAATAAAACTATACCTTTTTAAGAGCTTTTAATATACCTTAATATTTTTATTTAATTATATTATAATTATATTTAATAAGAGTTTAAAGACTACTTTTATATTAAATAAATAATGTCTTTTTTATTTTTAATAATTAATTATTATAAAACTGCTCTTTATTTAATTAGACTAATATTAATAATAAAAATAATCTCTTTTATATCTTTAAAATAATTAATTTTAATAAAAGCAAAGGCTTTTATTAATATTATCTTTAATTTTTTTATAATTATAGTTTATTTATATTTTTAAATAAAAGGAATATTCTTTTTTAAAACTAATAAAATAATTTAATAACTTAATTAAAATTCTTTATTTAGAGTTTATAAAAGATATATATTTTAAGAAAGCTTTAAACTTTAAACTTGTTTTTATAAACTTTTTATTCTTAAATCTTAATAACCTTAATAATATTAAGGCATTTATTATTTATATTTATTATAAACCTAATTATTTTTAATTTAAATATATAATATTAAAACTTAAGTTTAATTATAGCTTTAATATATTTTATTCTTTTTAAAACTTAGTTTAAGTTTTAAATATATTTTAATATAAAGTATTAAATTTCTAGCGCTATTTTTTTATAATTATAATAAGTTTAAAGGCCTTTTATATTAAGATTATTTATTTATAATATAATAATCTTTAGAATTATATTAATTAATATTCTTTAAACAATTTAAATAAATTATATTGTTAAATTTATTCCTTTTTATAATAATTAAGTTAAATAAAGATAACTAATTAAAGTTTAAAATATAATTAAGTCTTTATTCTTTAAGACTAATAAAGCTTAATTATAACTTAAAAAGATATTAAATAATATTATGCTTTTAACCTTTATATACTTAAGCATTTAATATATTAACCTCTTTATTTATATTTAGTCTTTAGTGCTCTCTTTTTATTTAAAAAGCAAGTATTACTTCTTTATATTCTTAAGCTTTTTACTAAAGATATAATATTATTATTATATTTAATTAAATAACTAAAAAGCTTATATTATAGAGGTTTAGGACGAAAACTCAAGGAGCAAAAAGCTGGTTTTAACTAAGGTCTAAAAACGAGTATTATATATACGAAATAGGTTATATATTATAAGTCAGCCAGTTAACTTTAACCCTATTACAATATATAATAGTTTTAAGCCTAGATATTATAATAACTATTGTGCTTTATATATATATTCCTTGCTTTATATTTATTATTATATATTCTATATAATCTTTTTATTTATAAAGATAAAGCTTATATTAATTAAAATATTAAATAATATCTTAAATCTTTTTAATATAAGGATTAACTGGAATAATATATTTAACTTATATATTATTATTAAATAAACTATATTTAAGACCTTATTAACTCTAATAGTTTTAAAGCTTTTATTAAACTACTTTAACTTATATTATTATATTTATACAAGAACTTATAATAAGCTTATAATAATAAGCTGTTTATAAAGTAGGCTTAACTTTATAAAGCTTAAGATAAAAAGAGTAAAAATATTATTAATATAAAAGCTCTTAAAGTATATAAAAGAAGAGAACTATAAAAGCCGCTTTTATTAATTTATAAAGACATTAACGATTAATATAATAATCTTTTTAAGTATTATATAATAGTGGCTATAATAATAAAGGAGTATTGTTTAATAATATAATTAATCTATAAATAAATTATAAATATAATTAATTTAAGGCTCTTTTTAATCCTTTAAACTAAGCTTTTAACAAAGAATAAAACTATAGTTTAAGATTTTATTTAAGTATTAAAGGAGCTTTTAGCCTTTAACCTTTTGGCTATATAAACTTAAGTTCTTATAGAATATTAAGCGCTTATTTAATAATCTATTAAAGGTAATATAAACTTAGTTAAATAATATTTAAAATAGTTTAAAGCTTATTATTAAGCTTTAACCTTTAATATTTTAAAAGTTTAAAGATTACTTATTATTAAAGTATTCTTAAATATTATTAAAGTTAAACTAAGACTAAAATAGGCCTATTTAAAGCTCTTAAAGGTATTAAAAAAGGCCGAGCTTAAGGAATTAATTTTTAACTTAAGTATTATTAAAAGACTATTTATAATTTAGGCCAATAAAAGCAGTAAAAAATATAGAGTTTATATAATACTTAAGGCGCACTTAAACGACAATAATATAAACTTAAAGAAGATAAAATATAAATACTTTTATTTCTTTAAGTTAAAACGTTATAAATAATTATTAAACACTTATTTATTTCTTAAACTAATTATAAGCTTTAAAGAATATTATTTAAAACTTAATTAAATAAAATAAAATAATAATTAAATTAAAAGCATTAAAAGAGCCTAAGATAAAACCTTATTAATAAGAGATAAAATATATTACTTAATAATACTTTAAGTGGCTCTTTTAATTTAATCTTATTAAATATAGATTTTAAAAAGAGTAATAAGAATAAAAAGCCTAATAAAATCAAATAATATAAGCTTTTTAATGGCCTAATTATAGTCTTAACTATTATTAACCTAAAGCTTTTAAAGGCTAATAAGACTTTAAAGATATATATATTTAAATACTTTTATTATATATTTATTAATTTTACAATTTTAAATAATAATAATATAATTAACTTTATTAATAATAAAATAAAGCTTAAACTAAAGTCCTTTATAAAAGTAATTAATTTAAGAGCGAATATTAAATATAATATATTAAAACTATTAATTATTAACTATAGGACTTATATACTTAAAGAGATATTTAATAAAGGCAGAAGGGACTTTATCTTTAATAATATAACTATTATTAAAGGTTTTTATATTAATATTATTTTAGAATATAAGCTAAAAAGCTTAAGAGTCTAATATAATAGTTTTAATTATATTTTTTAATATAGCCCTTTAGAAAAAAGTATTATTTTAAAGAAGTTAAAGTATAAAGATAATTTAGTCTTTATAGAATTAAAGCCTCTTTTCTTTTCTTATTCTTATATTTAAATAAATAATCGACTAATTAATACTCTTATATTCTTAATATTTAAAAGAAAAATAAAACGCTTATATTATTTATTAAAGGACTATTTTAGGCTAAAAAGCAACTTTATATAATGTTAATACAATTATATAGAGTATATTAAATTAAGATTATTAAAGAGACTAATTTATTAAGCTTAAAATATTAAGATTATAAATATATCTTAAATTAAATATAAGATTTATAATATAATATATATAAAATAAGTTATATTTTAAAGACTATTAAAATATAGCTTATTAAGGCTATTTTAATATATTATTTAAGACTTATTTATATTTAAGTGGGAATATAATAGTTATAAATATCTCTTATTAATTAAAGATAAATATAATAAAAAGATCTATAAATTTATATTTATAAACAAAGATAAAGCTATAATCTTTAGAATAATAAAGGGATTTAAGTATTAAGTTTAAAGGCAATATAGTCTCTCTATATATAAAATTAAATATAATATTAATATTAATATTATATATTAAAAAGAGTCTATAAAATATATAAACTAAGTAAAAAACAAAGGAATAAAGCTTAAGCTCTTTTTAATTTATATTTATAAAAGCAATAGACTTATAGAATAAATAAAGCAAAAAGTAATCTTATATTTAATTAAAATATATAAGAGTATAAACCTTTTAAAGAAATTATAGCCAGAAGTAATACTTATAGCTATATATCTTTATAATTATTCTCTTTTAAATATATATTTAAAAGATAATAATAAAATAATTTTATTAAATAAAATATTTATAAGCTGGTTTTATAACTACTTTAAGTAATATAATTTAAAGCTTATTAATAGAATTATAATTAACTTAAGACTAAATTAAAAAGAAATATATATATATAAAGCTTAAATATATTCTCTAAAGAAAGAAAGGAAAATAAATAAAGAAAAATAAGCTTTTAAAGTTAACTTAAAGAGGTATAATAAATATTTAATATATATAAAATCTAAATCCTTTAATTTAATTAAGTTATTATTTTATATAATATAATATTTAATAAAGGTTTATTATATAATTTTAAATAAAAGAAGACGATTAATTAATTATTAGAAATTATATAAATAATAATATAAGAGATTAAGGACATAATATAGCAAGGTAAGGACAAAAGCTTAAAGAAGTAAAAAAGCTTAATTTAAAGTGAGGTCTGAAAACGACAGTTATATACACAAAATAGGTCACGTACTAAGTGCCACGTAATCCCTGCCACAATAATAGATTTAATTTAAAATATTAAGTCTATTTTAAAGAATCTTAGTTTATAAAATATAAAGCTTATTAAGCTAAAAGAAGTTATATAATAACTAAAGAGTAAAATAAAAGAGATTTTAATACTTTAATTTAAAGCTTAAACTTAAAAGACAATTATAGTTATTAAACCTTAAATATAGATTAAAATAATATAAAGTCAAAAGTTAAAAATAAAAGCTCCTTTTATTAATTAAAATATAGGACTTTTGTCTTTTAAAGTTATATTAAATCTTAAAAATACATTAAGACTAATAGAGACAAATAAAACCACTAAAGATAATAAAGATATAACTCTTAATAATTATAATAATAATACAATTATTATTAATATAAGTTATAAAAATAATAAAAAAAGTGAAATATAATTGACTAAATATATATATATTATTTAAGACTCTTAAAATATATTACTATTATTGAATTAAATATAAGGTAGTTTAATAATAGCTTTTATAAAGCCAAAACAAATATATAATAAAAAGATTTATAATAAAGAGTATTTAAATTATTGTCTTTAAGAAAAAAAGCTTAAAAAAAACAAAGATAATAAAATAGAAAATAGTTTAATAAACTTAATATTTATAATATTAAATAAGATATTATTAATTATATTAATTAATATAGACTTAACTTAGACTATACTAAAGTATATAAAATTATTCTTTATTAATTAATAATTAAATTAAGAAAAAGTGGTTTAATTTATATATATAATAATTATATAATTGACTTATTATAAGCCTAAATAAGACAAAGAAGCTTATTTAATACTTAAAAACTATACTCTAAAACTAATTTTAAATATATTATTTATATATTAAAGTAATTTTTTAATTAAATTAAAATTTTAAAAAGAGTTAAAAGATTATTTATTTAAAGTATATTTTAAAGCAAATATAACTCTAGAAATATAAAACCTTAAGTAAAGGAATTATTAAAGAGTAATATTAAAAGAAGAAGCTTAAATAAGTCCTTTGTTATTAAAATAAGTCTTTATATATAAGACAAATAAAAAGGGTATATTTATAAAATATTATTTAAAGCTTATAGTTTATAGAGATTTATAAGAGAATAAAATAATTCTTTTAATCTATATAATAATACTTATATTATATTTATTTAAAATAAGAATAATTATTATAATATATTTTAATCTTAAAATTAAATAATATAATATTATTAAAGTATTTATTTACGTTTTAAGACAATTAATTAAACCCGTTATAACTTATTATATATTAGACGGCTTTCTTATACTAAGGATATTAATTAAAATAAAATAAGCTTTATATAGTCTTATAAACTCGTCTTTATTTTAATATAAGGAATTTATCTTTATACTTATTAAGCTTAAGCTTAAATCTATTAAAAAGAAGTCTTATATTTATATAATTATAAATTAAAAGGTTTTTATTATATTCTTTATAAATAATATATAGATTATATATTATAAGAATAATAAAAAGCGAGCTTAAGCAATTATAAATAGTTTATATTAAATATATAAACTAAGGCCACTTAATAATATAAATTAATTCTTAAAGATAAGAATAATTTAAAATTAAACTATAAAAAAGCTTTAGTTTATATATAATATTTATATTAAAAAGATTATAAAGAGATTTAATCTCCTTAATAAAAAGTACTTTAATATATTATTATTATTCTTTAAGCTTAAGAAAAATAAAGGGCAAGTTATAAAGATATAAATTAAATAATATTAAAAATAAATTAAGTTAATATTATATATAATAATTATAATTCACTTAAATATTACTTTTATAATAACTTAGCTGTCTTAATTCCTTATAAACCTTAATAAAGACTATTTAACTATAATAAACTAAACGATTTAATACCTTTTTAAAATATATTTTTTAAGTATTATATACTTTAAAAAACTTATAGACATAAGTTTAATAATAGCTTTAAACGCTTTTTTTTACAAATAATATAAAAATAAAATACTCCTTTTATAATTATATAATATCTCTCTTTAGTGGTTTTATAAATTAAAAAGTAATTAAATAAAATACTATTATTACTTTAATTATTAAGGCAGAGATAAAGGGGGTAAAGCTTATTATAAAAGAAGTTATAAGTCTTAAGAGACTATTTTAAGAAGTATAATTAAAGCTTAATTAATTATAAACAATCTTTTATAATAATAAATAAACAATTAGACTTATTATTAATAAAAATAAAAGGATCTTTATAATGCTTTATTATATTAATATTAATAATATATGGCTATATTAAAAGTATTAAAAGGTATTATTTTAAGTTAAATATCTTTTAATAGTTAATATATTAATAAATAGTCTAATAAAGAATCTTTTTTAATATAAGTTTAAATACTTTAAAAGCGTTTTAAATCTTTAGAATATAAAAGCACTTTTAAATAAACTAGAATAAAGTATTAGCTTTTAAATAATATAGAAATATATTTATTTAAAGCTTTTCTTTTATATTTTACTTTAATTATTTAATATAAGAGAAATAAAATAATTAAAATAGAAAAAAGTATAAGCTTAGGCAATAAAGGCTAAGAATAGTCAAAATTTGTTTTTTAGGCTATATATACTTTATATAATATAAATATATGCTTTTAAAGGCTTAAATTAAAGAATATAAAATATAAAAGAAAGAAATTTATAATTCTAAAAGCTTAAGCCTAAAGGCGAGTCTAAAATAAATATTTAAAACGCTAATAACTTTAATATAAGCTTAAAAAAGGCTTTTATTAAAGAGTAAATCTATTAAAGCATAGATATAATATTTAATCTATTTTTAAAAAGACGTATTTATTAATATAATAAGCTCTTTTATTGCCTTCTTTATAATATTTTATTATTTATTTATAGAATTGTCTTTATTAATAGGCTTAAGTTTATTATATATAGGCTTAAAATCTAGTTTAAATAGCTTTTTATAAATTAACTTCTACTTTTATTTTATTTTAATTAAGTTAAAATTAAGCTTAAAAAAGCTAAAAATATTAGAAAATATATCTTCTTTATATTAAAAGTATAAGCGTTTTAATATAACTTAAAGAATTTAAGAGCTATTGTCTTTATATAATCTAGAATTAATTAATAGACATAAGAGCTTCTTTAATAATAAGTGTAATAAAATAAAGATTTAATAATAATATTATAGTATTGTTTATTTAAGTAATTAATTAAAATAAAATATAAGTATTTAATATATTTATTCTCTCTCTTTTTATTATATTTGTTTATATTAGAATTATTATTAATAATATAATACTTTTAATAAAGGGTTTATTTAAGTGTATTTTTATACTTTAAAGCCTAAAATATTTAATAAAAGATTTAAAAGTCATAAAAATACATAGAAAAACCTAAAATAAAATTTAAAGTTAAATATTATTCTTATTATTTTTAGACTTAGATTTTAAACTAAGCTTATTATAAGAGTTATTAATAATTTTAATAGTTATATACTTTATAAAATTATAAATAAAAAGACCTTAAATTTATATAGAGTTCTTATTACACTTTATAACTATTAATTTATATAAATAGACTTTAAATATATATATTAATGTTTTAACTTAAATATATTTTAAGAAAAGATAATATAATACTTTTATATTATATATAAAATATAAATTAATAATATAATTAGCTTTTATTTATGTCTTTTAATATATCTTTAGACAATAGAGCTATAATATATATAATAAAAGATTATAATATTATTGAATTATATTTAAAGCTTAATTATTATAAAATTAAGCTTAAAATACACTTAAGAATAATATTATTTTAAGGCTGTTTAATATAATCGACTAGTTTTTAACACTTTACTTAAAGAGTATATTATACTTTTAATCTTTATATACTTAGGCATTTAATATATTAAGCTCTTTATTTATATTTAGTTTTTAATATCTTTTTTTTATTTAGAAAGTAAGCGTTATTTCTTTATATTCTTAAGCTCTTTATTAAAGATATAATATTATTACTATATTTAATTAAATAACTAAAAAGCTTATATATAATAAATAATAAAGTTATTATATATTTAATAAACCTTTTAAAAAATTTATTTATATTAAAAGATATATTAGCCTTGTAAATTATAATTTTATTTATATATATAATAGTTATAATAAGTCAATAAGCCCTTTTATTTTATTTAATAAGTAAGAATTAAGAGTTATAATATAATCTTTAAAAGTATTTAAATATTTTATATTTTAATTTCTTTTTAAGTATTTTAATTACTTTATATATTAAAGCTTTAAGAATTAAAAAGTTATTAATCTATTATTCTTTATATTTAATTATTTAAATTTCTTAATAAAGAGCCATTTTATAATATATTAGCGAATATTCGAAATAACTTTTAATCTTTTTGAAAAATATTTTTTATTAAATTAATTAATAATTATTTTTAGAAACATTTTTAATCTTAAAATTATTTTAATTATTTTAATTTTAAAATATAAAATAATTAAGTTAATATCGTTTAAACTGACTTATATTTAATTTTTAAAAGTTAGCCATTTTCAAAGATTATATTTTAATAAGTTTTAAGGTTTTTAACTTAATTTTTTTTATATTTAAATAGAAAAATAACTAACTTAATCTTAATATTAAAAGGGTTTTAAAAATAGCTATTAATTAATTTAATAAAAATTATTTTTTAAAAATATATCTAAAATAACCTTTTTTTAAAGGTTATTTTAAATATTTTTAAAAAGGTTAAAAGTTATTTTAAATATTCGCTAATAATATATTTAATTAAATATAAAAGCTTTCTTTTAATTTATAAGGGTTTTAATTAATATATTTCTTTTTTTTTAAATTAATTTATTCTTTAATTAATTAAAAGTTATAAAAGAGTTTAAAAAACCTTTTAATAAATTAATCTTTATACTTTTTAATATTCTTTAATATAAGCTTTTCTTTTTAAATATACTTTAATTAATTATTTTATTTTTTAAAAATCTTATTTATAAATATATTTAAATTAATAAGTTTTATTTTATTTATCTTTTATAAATTCTATTTTATTATTTCTTTTTACTTTATTAAAAAAAAAGTGTTTTTATTAAATAAATTATTAACCTATATAATATAAATATTAATATTGTTAATATTAAAGTCTAGACTTTTTAAATCTAATATTATATTTAATATAATAAAAGCTTTTTTATTTAAATTATATTTTATTATTATATTATATTATAAATTCTTTTTATTTAAGCCTTTCTTTTTCTTCTTTTTATTAATATATTATTTATTCCTTATATTAACTATTTATTTTTTAAATTAATAGCTTTGTTTAAATTATTATTATTATTAATTATTTTTTTAAAAATAATAATAATAGTCTTATCTTTAAAATCTTTATAAATTAATTATATTTTAATAATAAAAAGTATTTTTAAAAGAATTTTATTTAAGTTTTTATTAATAATAAAAAAGTTTATATAATTAATTATTTTATTAATATTAACTTTTATTTTTTTATATAGCTTAAAAAAAGTATATTATTTTTTATTAAAGAGTTAAAAAATTATTAATTTAATTTACTTTATTATTACTTTTAATATTAATATTAATAGTTATTATTATTATAATCTTTCTTTTAAGCCAAGCTTTTATCTTTTTAATTTATATAATTAAACTTAAAAATTATTTTTTAAAAAGATATATATTGTAAAGGGGG
>Ga0302221_10001229_pt1 | contig 16810 bp, 10 predicted proteins | sample II_Palsa_E2_1_FD_193517 | JGI IMG/M metagenome (GOLD analysis project Ga0302221, IMG submission 193517) | Peat permafrost microbial communities from Stordalen Mire near Abisko, Sweden - II_Palsa_E2_1 | ecosystem: Environmental > Terrestrial > Soil > Palsa > Peat permafrost | place: Sweden... | reverse complement strand
TGAAACGGCTTCGGCGTATGCGCAAAAGCTGGTTGAGGAATTTAAAAAATTTTATGATGACAGCCGCACCAACCCGCCCGGCGATTACAAAACGTACATTATTAAAAACGATAACAGCGATAAAATAAATACCTTAACAAAACTGCTCGACCGCAATGGCATTCAATATGGTTTCGGATTAAAAAATAGCATAAGCGGCTATGATTATATTACGGGGAAAATAGAACAATACAATGCCAGCCCCAACGATTTGGTGATAAATGCCTATCAGCCAAAATCGGTATTGCTGAATGTGCTGCTTGAGCCAAAAACGTTTGTGGCCGACTCCAATACTTACGATATTACCGCATGGTCGCTGCCCTTTGCTTTTGGTTTAAAAGCTTATGGGGTGAAGGAATCGTTTATGCCGATATCCGCATCCTTAAATGCTGAAAATACCCCCGTAGTTAATACCCATGCGTATGCTTATGTTTCGGCATGGCAATCTGTTAATGATGTTAGGCTTTTGGCGGCATTGTTAAAAAGAGGGATAAAGGTGCGATATTCTGAAAAGCCGTTTGAAGCCGGGGGCAAAAAGTTTACCGAGGGGTCCCTGCTAATAACAAGGGCGGGCAATGATTTTGCCGGGTTTGACCAGGAAGTTACTCAAATAGCCGCAAGCATTAACCATGAGCTAACGCCATTAACAACCGGCTTTGTGGAGAAAGGCGCCGACCTGGGGTCAAACGTGATTCATTTTATTCGTGAGCCGCGCGTAATGCTGGTCACCGGCGAGGGCGTTTCTGCCGAGGCCATGGGCGAGATATGGCATTTTTTTGAACAACAGATAAATTACCCGGTAACTTTAGTACGATACAAAGACCTGCCCCGCACCCGCCTGGCTGATTTTGACGTAGCCATTTTCCCGGATGGCGAGTACGAGGATTTTCCTTCGGATAAACTGCAGAACTGGGTGCGCGATGGCGGCAAACTTATCGCTATTGAAAACGCGGTTAGCCAACTGGTGGACAAAAAGGGCTTCGACATTAAGAAAAAAGAAGACAAAAAAGACGATAAACCTGATGACAAAACCAAAACACCCGAAATAATAAAACTGTATGATGAACGCGAAAAGGATGCACTCCGCTCCAGCGTGCCCGGCGCTATTTATAAAATAAACCTCGACAATACCCATCCCCTTGGCTTTGGTCTGCCGACATATTATTATTCGTTAAAATTAAGCGATGATATTTACGACTACCTGGGCGATAACAACTGGAACGTAGGCACAGTAAAAAAGGATGGCTATGTTTCCGGCTTCGTAGGCCAAAAAAGCAAAGAGAAAATAAAGGACGGCCTGCTGCTTGGCGTACAACCCCTGGGCCGGGGCACTGTAGTTTATATAGTGGATGACCCGATTTTCCGTAGCTTTTGGGAGAATGGAAAATTGCTGTTTAGCAATGCGGTGTTTATGGTGGGGGAATAGGGAGGAATAGGCGATTAGAGAATGAACGGATTGGAACATTAATTTGTTTTATTTATACCTTCATACTATTGATAATCATTCTTTTGATGTTTAAGGTGCTTTTTAGCAGCATTACATTAGGGTTCTACAAGCAAAAAGATAATTATTAAAAAATCCTTGTAATTGCAAATTTAATATTAAATTTATTCTCTTGAACTTCATCACTGAAAATTATGGAAATTCCAAAGGAATTTTTTACTGTCCAAAGCATGGTTACCCTTACGGGAGCAACAGGCGCGACCTTTATAGTTTGTAACGGTTTACAAAAGGCATTTAATTTTAATCCAAAATGGCTGGCTTTGGCTGTTGCTATAAGTATTTCTTTTTTTGGAGTGTTTGAAACAACCAGTAACCAATGGTCTGACTACTTTATTGGTTTGATCAATGGTTTTTTGATTTTCTGTACCGCCGCAGGAGCTAATGAGTTTGCAGGCAGGAGAAATGAACATCCAGCTATTGATCAGGAACGGCTACGTGGGGGTCAAAATTTGATAGATGTTGTAAGAAGAAGTTTTACGTCTTCCTGGTTTAATTAAAGTTAACTAACCCAATCTTAGACATATGCCAAACCTGATAAAAGTATTAGTGATTTTTGCAAATCCTAGTGGCACTGTGCACCTTAATTTAGGAAGGGAAGATCGGATTATTAGAGAGGCTATTGAGTCAAGCCCATATAGAGAAGGTATTTCATTGGATTTCAGACATGCAACTACTATTCATGCTTTAAGGAGGGCTTTACTACGAGACGAATTTCATATCGTTCATATATCGGGTCACGGAACGGGTGATGGTTTAATCATGGAGGATGAACAAGGAAACAAACATCTTGTACCTCAAGAAGCTTTGGCTGCTCTTTTCGGAGCATATGCCCACCCCAAGGGGCCATTGGAATGTGTAATTCTTAATGCATGTTATTCACTTCACCAAGGCAGTCTTATTTCGCTCAATATACCATTCACAATTGCTATGGAAGGCCCTGTAGGTGATATAGCAGCAATTGAATTTTCAAGGGGTTTTTATGATGCAGTTGGTGCGCACAAAGAAATAGAGTTCGCCTATGGTGAGGGCATCAGGAACGTGGCTCTGACAGCATCAAGTTCCAAGTTTGCGTCAAAAATATTAAAGCGTGGAGAAATAAGCAATCCGGATGAGTTCTTAAACAGTTACAGTTTAACGACCCAAAACAGGAGTTCAATAAATGTAAAACTCAACGATTTGATAAAAACATTACCCTACGGCCAAGATCAAATAAATATATATGTTCCGATAGGTAATGGCTGGATTATAAATAATACGAGGGATCAATTTGTAGAGTTCATTTCGAAAGAACTAAATAAAAATGAAAGTTTGAAAAAGTATACTTTTAAATTTTTCCCAGAAGAACTCCAGCATTTGGGACTCGAAGCTGATTCAGTTTTTAGATTACTACATGATGATTTCACGAAATGGGTTGGCTTGTGTGAAAAAATGATAGAATTGAGTCAGGTGATAATAGTGCCTGTTTTATTTGCAGACGACGTAGGCAAAGCGGGCGCATTCACGAAGCTTATAAAAACTCAATTAGACTTGATAAAGAAGGCTGCAGTTAATAGAAGTGAACTAAAGCTTTATTACTTATTAAATGTTCCTGCTGAAATGTTTGACGAACATTATTTCAAAGAGGCTTTTGCTAATACTGCTATTAATACACTGAAAAATGTAAATAGCCTTAGAGACAGGGACTATGCAAATTTTACACAGTTTCTGATTAGCGACCTGGCTCAGACAAATGATGATCAAAATAGTGATGAGGATAATAATAATATTTATTTGTTGGAGTCTTATGTTGCGTCTTTTTCCAACAGGACAAGATTAAGTGAAGAGGAAAAGAGAAATCGCGGAGCATTTAAACGTGACTTACAAAAGGAAAACAATGTTCTCACATTTAAAGATACCGGTAAGGATACCAGCGGTTTGAGTGACGCAAACAGGAAGCATAGGGAAAATATTATGAAGAGCAATTGCATAATTATTTACAAAGGAGCTTCAGATGGGGAAGATTGGTGGCTCACTCTTGAGGCAGACACCTTCGACATATTACGCTCAATAAAAAAGAGCCGCCTAAAAAGAGCAATTTACATCGATCCGGAAGAAAAGGAAAGGGATCGTGGCTCATATGGTTTTTATGGGTACAGGGTTTTATTGGAAACCCCCAACGAAGTAGTCGACTTTTTAAATAATCCCAATTTTAAGAAAGGTTAACGATGGAAGCTTTGGAAAATCAACTATATGACAAAACACAAGTCGACGAATACTACGAAGATGTCAATCCGATAAACTTCCGGAATTCGCTTGAAGCGATGAAAAAAAATCCGTATCCCGGATTAAGACCATTTCGAACTAGTGAAAACCCTGTTTTTTTTGGCCGGCAGGAAATATGTAATGAACTGATAGACCTGTTAGCTAAACATAATTTTTTGGCTGTTATTGGAGCTTCCGGTAGCGGGAAATCATCGTTGGTTCGTGCAGGGCTTTTACGGAGTCTCAAATCTATACCGGGCAGGTTCGGTTCCTGGAAAATTGCTATTTGTCGCCCCGGAACGAATCCATTCGCTAATCTGGCCAGGGCAATTCTCGAAGCTGGGATTTTCCCGCATTTGTTTTTCGAAGAAATACTGACGGGTATTAGAAAAAGCTCATCCGGATTTGGTGAATTAATCTCCAATAATTTAATCGATGAAGATGAAATTCTTCCGTTCCAAACCTTAATTGTTATTGACCAATTTGAAGAACTATTTCGATTTAAAAAGGACTACGGGTTTGCGGGCGTTAATGATACGGCATTATTTGTCAAAATGTTAATTGGGATCAGCGAAAAAAAAAATCTGAATACGTTTATCTTGCTGACCATGAGAACGGAATTTCTTAATAATTGTATTCAAATTCCCGGGCTCGCAGAAAAAATAAATAAGGGTCAATTTTTAGTGCCCTATCTTTCTATTGATCAATTAAAAGACGCTATAATTAACCCATTGGCGTTTACAGGAGCAGAAATTGAAGATGGTTTAGCAAATAAACTAGTTGGTGCGCTAGGCGAGGGCGGCGATCAATTACCCGTTATGCAGCATGCCCTCAGAGAGTCTTATAGAGTAGCAAAAAAGAATTCGGACGATGGCAAGATTATTTTGGAATACAAGGATTATTTGAAGATAGGAACAATCGACAAAGCCATAAATCTTCATGCAGACAATATCTATAAGTATTTCACTAAAGATCAAAAGATATACTGTAAACTATTGTTTCAGGCCCTTACCGAAAAGACTTCCGAAGGGAATGAAATTAGAAGACCTGCTTCCTTTTTAACAATTCAGCATATTTGCGCTGGGAAAAGGCAGGAAAATTTAGAATCGATTAAAGAGGGCTTAATTATTGTTATTAACAGATTTCGCGCTGATAATGTTAATTTTCTAATGCCTCCTCAAACTGTTAATTTAACGGATGAAACCGAGATAGATATTTCCCACGAGAGCTTGATGCGTATATGGGATAAGCTAAAAGAATGGACTCTTGAAGAAAGCGGGGCGTCCGGACTCTATAAAAGGTTACGTGATAATATAGTAGCATCCAAAAAATCGGATTATTTGGCAGGTAATACCTTAGCTACGGCCATAGAATTTCTTGCTAATGATTATCATTCCCAATGGTGGGCTGCAAGATATGGCGGTAGTTTTGAAAAAGTTGAACGACATATCCAGGCGAGCAAAAAAAATTACTTGGTCAGAAAATGGATAAATATTACAGTTTTGTCTTTTTTTGGGTTATTAGTGTTTTTTTTATTTTATTATTTTACTAACAGGGAAGCAAATGATAAGCAAGTTGTTGCAGCTAGGCAAAATTCCCTTAATAAGCAGCAAGAAAAGTTTAATGATCAGCAGAAAAAGTTTAATGATCAGCAGAAGTACAACAATTATAAGCGAACCTTAGAACTTAACACCCTTTATGAAGCATATAGAACTAATGACACGTTACATAAAATCAATAGCAAATATCGCAAAACTCTCGATTCAATAGACTTAAATAAGCAACCTTTTTACGCTTCACTTTATTTGGATAGCAGCATTAAAACTAGGGCCGTTAAATTCTTGCTTAAATTAAAAGAAGAAGGACAAGAGGCACGGGAAAAAAAAGAAATCAGTTCTATTAACAATTCAATTTTAGGAAGATTAACTTCTGATGATGACCCCAATAAGGGGTTACAGTATTTAATGGATAGTAAAAAGAAAAGTGATAATTTTGTTGTCGACACAATGATAAAAAATCTAAAAAATAAATTTGCTTTTTACACGGCGAAAAAGCAAGTGGATACGTCAGATAGTAAATCTCCGAATTCATTTTCATATACAAATCAAGGGAATTTGTTGTTAAGGACTAATAAAGGGTTTAATATTTTAAGATTTGGTGATAACGTGATAAATCTTGAAACCCAATTATTAAATATTGGAGATACTCCCGTTTTCCTTCAACGTTATTCGAGTTTTGCTGCTCAGGATAGTTCCAATTTCGTTTATGTTTCGAATAAATATATCTATCAGTATGATATTTCTCAAAGAAAAAATGATAGTTCAAAGAATATTTTGAAAGGGAACTACTCACAGTTTTCGCCCGATGGGTTAACCTTAGTTTCTTATAATTATAGTGATACTTTATGGATTTATAAAAAAGTAAACAATAAGAAATGGAATGAAACGCCATTTATCATAGGTTCAAGATTGTCAAATCGGTTTAATACAGTTATTCACTTTAGCCCTAATAGCAGGTATTTAGTAATAACGTACTTTGACAGTTGGGCTTTGATCGACTTAAAGAATGATAATAAACTAGTTAAGGTTAATAAACTTATTAATGACTCAAATTTTGTGCCTAGTAACCTTGTTTCATATTACAGCACTATCGAACTATCCAACGATACATTGATCAATTTGGATTATTTTGGTAGAGTATATAAATTTGGTCTTGAATCTGATGATTTAAAGCCAGATAAGCTACCCACTGAAAGAATTCGTGTTCTTAACGGGTATATGCGAATTTCACCCGACAATCATTATTTACTTATAGCAGGAGATGACAACATGGCCCGTATTTTAAATCTTAGAACCTTTAAAATAATGGAATTGGGAACGTTAAAATATAACAATACAAAGGATTATATGTTTTTTAAATATAAAACTTCCCCATATCACTATACCGATGCACAGTTTTTAAACAGTAATCATTTGCTGACTTATGATGCTCACAGCGGCGAATTAAGACTTTGGGATATTTCCCAGGCTTTTCCTTCTGATAAACTCCCAGGCATAAGGAAATGAATAGAAATCATTTAGTAATCAAATTTTACATACCTTATTTGGATTGAAAGCAAAAATACTGATGCTGGTTTGTAACTTCAAACGAGATACACAGAGAAATTAATCGAAGGGTTTTTTCTTAGAATTGAATCGTATTCTGACACGTATCTGCGTCGGTAAAAAGCGTTAAGAAACGTACAATTTTCTATACCTATCCTGCTGATTGCCAATAATGCAAATTGTAACTTGCCAATGCGGTACGGGCGCCACCCATTTGACCTGCGCTGCACACTCACGCTATACATTATAGAAACTTTCATAGCCTTAAAAAACTGCGATCTAAATCGACGGGTATTAGGATAAATCTTTGTCAGAAATATTAAGTTCCTTTCTAATCTCCTTGATCCTTTTCCCAGCATTCTGATACTCATACCAATACGATATTCATCCCGGCAATAATGTAGCAGCATTAATTTGGTATATGCTATATAATCAATAAATTGCGATATAAAATAATATCCCCATGCCTGCAACCCTAGCGACAACGTATCAACCAGCCTCCCCGACATTTGAGCGGTTATTATTAAAATTAACTAAACAGGATGAAAGTTTCCCCTTATTGCTTGAGCTTATAAATGATCTACCCGAAAACAATTTTTTTTTAGGCGGGGGAACAGTAAGGGATATATTGTCGGATGAGGAGTTGCCTGTAAAGGATATTGACTTGTTTCTTACTGCCGGAGCCCTTGAAAAAATCAAGGGTTTCCTTGTGGACAACGGGAACCTTGTTGTTAATCAATTTGGCACTAACAGGTGGTTCCCGAAAGGAACCGACCGGAATTTTTATTATGACATCATTCAAATCCCGAAATTTTATAACGGGCTTTGGGATTGCAGGGACATCACCGATGTATTGAACCAATTTGATATTACAGCAAATGCCGTTGCCTTTGATTTACTAAGCGGTCAATTTTTTAACCCTCAAAACGGGTTAAATGACATTCAAAATAAAATTCTAAGGGCCGTCAGGTTTGATTTCCCGGAATTGGCGGTGTCTAACGAGATTGATATATCCCGTAATACCGTATTATGGTTCAGGTACAATTATTACGCGCAAAAACTTGGCTATGAAATAGAGCCGCTAACTAAGCAGTGGATTGCCGGTAACGCATTTCGTTCGGCTGAAATCGAAAAATTTAAGCAATATTTTTTTGACCCGAAGCTACATTCATGACCTATAATAAAGAAAACATAGCACTTATATTTCAAACACATTTCCAGGAAAGTGTTTTGTCAGTAAATGAAATAAAAGCGGGCGCTATGACTTTTAAGTACGAGGTAAGCTTGCCAAAGCAAAAGTATATTATAAAAATTTATCCCCCATCCCGCGCTTTTGTGGCCTCCAAAGAGTTTAATGTTTTAAATAAAGCGGCTGCTTATCCCATTAAAATTCCACGTGTTTGTTTTATAAATAAGATACAGGAAGGCTCCTGCCTTATTTATGAAAAAATCCCGGGCCGTGCTTTGAATTTCAATGCGCTTGGTTCAAAGGATAAGGAGCGCATAGCTATGCAGGTTGCTGAGAATTTCACAGGGCTGCGGCAGGTGCAGTTCGAAGGTTACGGAAGCTTAACCGAGGATGAGCCCCAATTTGATACCTGGAGGGCTTTTTTGGAGCATAATATAAAACGCGGTATAGATAATTTAAGAAAAGCCGATGTGTTGGATAACGCCCGGGTAACATTAATACATAATTATTTACAGCATTGCATAGAAACCCTTGCAAATTCCCGTGATGGGATAGTCTGGTCTGACATGAGCCAGGAAAATATAATTATCAGGAACAACGAATTGGCGGGTTTTATTGATTTCGAAGGGTGTTTTTATGGGGACCAATTGCTTAGTCTCGGTTACTTGTTTGCCAGGGAAGGCGAAAGTGATTTTTTTATGCATATTGAAAAACAATTGCAGCCGTATATTAATATAGAAAAACGTTACATTTATTTTTATGCATTTTTAAGGCTACTCCGGATCAGCGAATATCTTTCGAAACCTTTACCAAACGGACGCAAAAGAATCCCAATATTTGAATATTTTAAAGGTATAAGATTAGCGCTTAATATAATAGAAAAATGAACTTTACCTCTTGATAATGAAAACTTTCGCTTATTATCTTACAGCTATCATTGCGGTCGATATTATTGCAGCATTACTGATGGCATGGTTTAAAAGTAAAAAGGAATCGGCTAAACCAGTCGGCGGTATAAAACACGCACAAGCTACCGGAAAAGAACATTATACCAATTTTAGTACTTATACTATATTAACGGCAGTCTTTATTGGTGCAACAACATTGTTATCGCTTTCTTTTTTTTCATTAATTCACGATATAATTACGTCACAAATTAAACCGTTTTCTACAGAATGGAAGCCTAAAGATTCTATAACCTTGCGTAGTGGACCGGAATGGTTTTATTATGATCAAAAAAAGGGAACAGTGAATTCCCTGCAGGCGATAACCGAAAAAGATAAATCCTCGTTAACGGAATTATTAAGCAAAGATTCTAAATCTTACCCCTCCTACAGCCAGGCCATAGACGCGTTATCATATTTTTCAAACCAGGATGGCGGCAATTCAGGATATTGCTGGATATTACTATTATATTGTGTAACAGGCGTAATCGGCGTTCAGCTTCGTACTATTAATAATTTCGTTGGTAATGCCTGTTTTAAAAAGAAGTTTGATTTTGGTGTCTGGTGGCCTTGGTATTTGCTGCGTCCATTGATTGGTTTTATTACAGGGGGTGTAGTTTTTTTGTTGATCGATGGTAAATTATTCTATTCCACACAAATAGTGGGCGGTCTTAGCGCTGCTGTACTCGCGTTAGCTTTTATTGGCGGCTTTAGCGCCGATGATTTTTATGATATGTTAAGACGAATTTCAAAACGGATATTCAGCACCACAACACAACCCGAAAACGAGGATAAGAAAAAGCAAAAGGTTAATGCTGAAGAGAAAGCCGTGTAACCTTAAAGCACTTTGCGCGATTCCAGTAAATATTGAAAAAGTGATACTCCCCGGCGCATGTCTCCCATACGGTTTAATCAAAATTGAACCTTACCTATTGATATGAAAACTTTCCTCTTGTGGCACTAAAATGTTTACGAATCTTTCTATTAACCCCAATGCTTTATTTATTAGCGAATTTACCTGTTTTTTTGCCTGCCTGATAAACAATAAATTTCCGGTCATTGATACCACATCGGCTTTGCAATCGTTACCCCATAAATAAGGTTTAGATACATTTTTGTTTTTTTACATTTTCAAATTAAAATTAATACCTTAGTCGTTATGAAGATAAAATTTACCTTACTTTTTGTTGTCGTTATATTATTTTTTTCTGCATGTAAGAAAAGTAATGACGCTCCCAAAAACACTGCACCAACTATCACCGCCACCTATTATTTTCAGGGTACGCTAAACGGACAGGTTACAACATGGCAGGTATCAAACGGGGTTACTGGTTACGTCGTGGGATCAGAGCCAAATGCATCCATTAACGCGGCTGTAGTTAACGGCATTATTGCATCGTTATCCGAAGATACGGGAACCCAGCAATTTGGGGTTGAATTCAGGACTTTCGAGGCACCAACCCAGAATATACCTGCCTACTTTGATGGTTTTGTAAATACTGGCGCCTGGGCTTATGCAACAACTGATGTTTACACAGCCGGAACAAAAGCAATAGCCATATATTATACAGATAGCCAGGGCAATGCCTATTCGAGCATTGGTCCACAAAACGGCAGCAGCGTAAAAGTTATGTCAGTAATCCAGGTGCCCGCCACGCTTACTGCAAACGAGAGTTTACAAATTAACTTAACTTTTAACTGTACACTATACCCGGTAAGTGGAACAGGCAGCAATGTAACCCTAACAAATGGAACAGCTACTGTTTTGCTTGAAGACCTGTTATATTAATGGCCTTTGTTGGTGTTAGCGCTATAAGTGTTCGGAAGGAATTTTTAAAAGTGGCGGCCAAGTGCGATTCCCGCCGCAAGGCGGGAACAATGCAATTAAGTTAAGAGGAAAAACAATATCGAATAATGAATTTTGAATATCGGATTTCGAAGTTTCTTACTTCATTATTCAAAATTCGGTGTTGGGTGTTCGATATTAATTTCTTAACTTAATGGCATTGGGGGCGGGGAAGGGTGGGGTTTAGCGAACTATCCGGGCAACCGTTTAAACTCTCCAACATGGCTGTGAAAGTATCACCACCCGCTTCACAGCCCACCGCACCCCAGGGAGGGGATTTTAGCTGCAACACAAATCTTCCGAATACCCAAGGTGTTACCACTCACACAGTATAATTTACTGCCACTGCTAACTGCCACTGCAAACTTCCAACTGCCCACTAATTATTCCCCTTCACCCTGTTCTTTTCATCATCGGCGCCGGTTTGATGCTCACGGGCTTTTATTTTATTGTTACCAAAGTTGTAAGTTAAGGTTAAACGGGTTATCCGGCTTTCACGTTTTTGTGTGATCATCAGGTCAGTACTTTGGTAATTGCTGTTGACATCGTTTCGGAGCGTATTAAATATGTCGCTCATAGAAAGTTTTACATTGAATTTTTTATTGTCAAATGAGTGGCTTACACCGGCGTCAACCGAATAGCGGGGTTTAACATCATACAGACCGTAGGTAAGGTCCGACTGATAATTTGCTGTTAACTCCGCTTTATAGCCGGCAAATGGGGTGAATGTCTGTGTTGTACGTATGTTATAAGCAAACTGGCCCCTGTCTAAGTCACCGCCTTCCAGCCCGTTTGATTTAAAGCCGAGGTAAAAGGCAGTAGCGTTCACATTCCCTTCCCACCATTTTGTAAAGGTGTATGGCTCGTAAACATTAAGGTTGTAAGCGTTTTGTTCCTGTAAATTATCATTTGTTATAAACGAAACCTTTGTAACCGGATCAGTGCCGGGCACCTCGGTTATCACATTGGTAGTTTTACTATATCCCAGGGTTACAGTAAGGCTTTTATTGTAAGTATAGTTAAATTCAAAATTATTGGTGTATTGCGGTTGCAGGTACGGGTTACCCTTTTGGTAAGTATACGGATCGATATGAAAAACAAAAGGGTTAAGGTTATCATACTGCGGCCTGTCGATGCGGCGGCTGTATGAAAAATTTATATCATTTTTATCGTTAATTATGTGGGTAATAAACAAGCTGGGGAAAAGATTAAGATAATGCCTGGGTATTACCGATACGATATTTGCCGAATCCCCATTGGCTATTGAGCTGGTGTACTCGGCCCTTAAACCCGCCTGTACTGAATATCCTTTAAAATCCTTATTTAAATTAACATAGCCGGCATCAATCTTTTCATTATAAATAAAATGGTTGGTGCTTACATAGGGATCCGTAGCAGCATCTTTTTCGGTAAGGTTATTATCGGTTTTTACATCGCTGAATTTCAGGCCCGATTCAAACTTTAATGATTTGCTGATAGGTTTGGTGTAGTCAACCTTCCCTGTGCGGATATTAATAGTGGATGGTGTAAGGTTCCCCAAAAAACTTTCGGGTTGCTGGATACTCCCATCCGGAAGGTAGTAATCAGTAATATATTGCGAGACCGAATTGTTTTTAAATTGAGAATAATCAAAGTCGGCGCTTAGCTCCTGGCCTGCGGTATCAATTTTGTAGGTATCGTTCAAATTAAAAGCAATGTTATGGTAGGTTTGGTGAACGCCCGAAACAGTGCGCAGCGATGAATCAACCTAGTTAAAGCTGGGGCCTATATAAGTGCGGTCGTCGATATTATCCTGTTCGCCATTAAAATAGCCGCTTGCAACAAAGCCTAATGTGTTTTTTGATGACAGGTCATAATCAGCGCCAAGCCGGTAACTATTATTATGATCTGATTCAATAAAAGGACTTGTTTGCCTGAAATAGGTGGGCGCACCCCCGGCAGTAGTATCCGGAATGACGCGCATAATGCCTATATTTTGTATACGCTTATTATCATTATGACTAAAAGAGCCAAATATATTCAGGTTACCCTCTTTATGGTTCAAGGTTAAATTTTCATTGTCCTTACCATACGCCCCATAGCCTGCGCCAACAGTTGCGCTGCCGTTTGTGCCTGCTTGTTTGTTCTTTTTCAGGATGATATTGATTATGCCCGAGTTCCCTGCAGCATCATATTTTGCCGAAGGATTTGTAATGATCTCTATGGATTGTATGGTCGTACCATCAGTTGAGCGGAGCAGGGTAGCCAGCTGGGTTGGTGTAAGGTAAGTAAGCTTGCCATTGATCATTACGGTAACCCCTTGTTTGCCTTTAATACTGATGTTATCATCCTTATCAACCGAAACGCCCGGCGCCCTTTCCAATATGTCCATTGCGGAATTACCTGCAGCTAAAATACTGTTTTCAACATTCATTACGGTGCGGTCAACCTTGTGTTCTATTAATGGTTTGGATGCCGTAATGGTAACTGTATTTAAAGTACGATTGCCTGGCAGCATTTTTAAAGCAGGCAATGTAACATTTGATGAGGTATCAGTAACGGTAATAGTTTTACTTGCAACTTTTTCGTAACCTACTACCGTGGCCTTAATAATATAGGCGCCTTTATTCACCTGGTCAAATGTGTATTTGCCTGTTTCGTTGCTTAAGGTGCCTTTAACCACTGTGGAGTCCTTGGCTTTTAGCAGGCTTACTGTAGCATAATCCATAGGCTTGCCATTTTCATCAAGCAATGAGCCAGAAATTGTAACCGCAGGTTTACCGGTTTGTGCAAATGTTAAACCTGTACTTATGGTAAGCAATAAAAGGATATAAAATATTTTTATGGTGATAGTTTTCATGTTACTGTATAAATTTTTGGCAATAGTTTGCCCGATAAAGAATTCCGTTCTTTTTTTAGATGTTGATTAAGTGTTTGATTTTCCTGCAAAGAGGAATTTTAGGCCGGGTTATTTTGCCGGTACGGATTGTGTATTTATTTTATATCGTTATTTGGTTTTCATTGTTTTCTTTTTTTATGTAAAGGAACTTCTTCCCGTTTACCTGCTAAAACTTTTTTGACCAAAAGCCAGTTTTTAATGACCTGCAGAAAAAGTTATTGGTTTTCCAAATATTTAAATTTTACTTTCTCAATTTTTTGGCAATAACAATCCCGTTAGGGATTTTGCCCTTTTTTAAAATTGGCGATCAAAATTTTGATTACCTGTTAATACTATTAAAATGTGCCTTGTTATACATAAGATGCAAAAAAGGTGGCGAAGGTTACACGGTTTTTTGCCTTTTCGGTGAATGGTACGGATTTGTCGGTTAACAGCCGAAAAAAACAGGCGGGTTGGGAAAGTTTGCAGTTTGCAGTTAAAAAAGTGGGCAGTTTGCATCAGGCCGCTGAAAACCTGCTACTGCAAACTGCCCACTGCAAACTGCCTACCGGGTGCTATCTCTTTTAAGGCTATCCTTTTTTGCAGTAACTAACGTATCTACTTTACATTGCAGGCCGTTATCGGTCATAATAAAAGTAGCTGCCCTGGCATTTTCTTTTTTATTTTCCACTTTACAGTCATATATATTAAAGCCGAATATCCTTCCCATATCGTCATCAACAACAACTTTCGCATTTAGCGGTAAACGTAGGGTAAGGTACACATCTTCACCATGCCAGCTATCCTCCCTGTTGCGGCGGAGCTTAGGGTCAAATGTTATGACTGAATCCTGCTGGGTAAAAATGTATTTTGTATTACGCGCATTATATAAGGCTTCATCATAATTCCGGCCCCTTGCGCTAAATGATTCAACCAGTACTGGTTGGTTTACATCACTGCGTTCAATGGATAAATTAACATTATCCAATTCACGATCAATATTATCATCATTATCTATAACACTCATGTTTTTATTGAAGAGTGTTTTAATGTTTAACCGGGCGCTATCTTCGGCGGTAAAATATTTTAGGTCGTTTATTTTAAGGTAATAAGTATTGTTGACACGGGCCTTAATATTAATGGTTTGCATAAAAGTTGCGCCATCCCTGAAATTTGACGCGGTTTTTACCGAATAATATACCAGGAAACCTAAAGCAACCAGCCATATTACAAGGATAGTTGACCCTGCCGAACGGTTGATTGACCTTGTGTTAAATAATGCCTTAATAATTAACAGTATAATACTAAGTACCGGTATAAAAGCAACCACAAAGGCCGAAACTACAATAGCATCCATATTCCGGCTTTCGAATACACTTAACGGAAAGACATGGTGAAAAGTCATCGCATCAAAACCTACTATACCTATTAATAGTACAATAAGGAAAATAGCAAAGCCAAAGCATACCAATAATAGAAATATTCCGATCATTTTAACCAGCACCCTGCCTGCGCCATTAAAGAAAACACCCAGGTGGTGAAAGAAATCGCCTGCAAAATCACGGGCCTTATAAACAAATGGCCTGGCCTCATGTCCAAAGTTTGAGAGGTTTTGCTTTACCGAGCTTAATTCGTCTTCAAAATTCTTTTTAAAGCCCTGCAGGTTTTGTTTTTCACCTTTCATGGCCATCCTGTCGGCGCGGGTAACTGCTTTGGGTACTACTATCCATAATATAATATATAGTATTAACCCACTGCCCGCAATTACAAAGCAAACAGCAAAGGCAAGCCTGATCCAAACAGCGTCAATATCAAAGTAATTGGCAATGCCTGCGCAAACGCCGCCAACCAGGTGGTCATCCGGGTCGCGGAACAGCCTGCGGCTTTCGCCGCCGTTATAAGTAAAAGCGCTGGCAGTTGCTTTGTCTTCGTTTTCGGCATTCTCAAAGTCAGCTACCGATCCCATTTGTTCAATAACTGAATTTACGTCCTGCTCAACAATAACCTGTTTGCTTTCTTTTTCCAGCACTTCCGAAAACATCTCGGCTATACGGTTCTCTATATCTGTAGTAATTTCAAGGCTATCCGCCGAGTTAGAGAAATGACGCTTTACATCCGTCATATAATTTTTTAATATTTCGTAGGCATCTTCCTCTATATGGAATACGATGCCGTTTATGTTGATGATAATTGTTTTATTCATGATTCTTTTAAATTAATGTCATTTAGTCATTGGGTCATTTAGTCATTAGGTCATTTGGGTTGCTGCAAACTGCCCGCTGCCTACTCTTTTCTATCCCCAATTGCTGTTTGCACAGCGAATAATAGTTCTTCCCATGTCTTATCTAATTGTTCAAGTACTTTTTTACCATCATCGGATAAGATATAATACTTTCTTGGCGGCCCCGAAGTTGACTCGACCCAATTGTAGGTGAGCAGGCCATTGTTTTTTAAACGTGTTAGGAGGGGGTACAAAGTACCCTCAACGACAAGCAGTTGGGCCTTTTTAAGCTCGGCAATTATATCCGAAGCATAGGTTTCGCCCTTAGCTATAATGGAAAGTATGCAATACTCCAGTATTCCTTTCCGCATTTGGGTTTGTGTATTTTCAACAATCATGCAACAAAGATATATGTTTTAAATTGTATTATGCAATACATAGTACTAAAATTATTACTTTTAATGCCAAAACTTACTTTTTTTTAAAAAAAAGTAATGTTTTTGAAGATTTAACTTGACAATTTGATAATGTAACAGTACTTTTATCACTAATTAACTATTAACTGATCTTATAAATAACAAACATGAAAAAACTTCTACTAGTAAGTTTGTGTTTCCTGATGTTATGCATTACACAGGTATTTGCACAAAACCGTACAGTTACTGGTACGGTTACGGCCAAAGAGGACGGCCTACCCATTCCGGGAGTAACAGTAAAGGTAAAGGGTACCAACGTAGGTACCCAAACTAATACAGCAGGTAAATTCACCCTGTCTGTACCACAAGGAGCAGTATTGCTGTTCAGCTTTATTGGCTACGAAGCATTATCGGTACCCGTAGTTGTAACCAGTACAACAATGTCAGTA
>Ga0302221_10001226_pt1 | contig 16828 bp, 7 predicted proteins | sample II_Palsa_E2_1_FD_193517 | JGI IMG/M metagenome (GOLD analysis project Ga0302221, IMG submission 193517) | Peat permafrost microbial communities from Stordalen Mire near Abisko, Sweden - II_Palsa_E2_1 | ecosystem: Environmental > Terrestrial > Soil > Palsa > Peat permafrost | place: Sweden... | reverse complement strand
TAAAATTTTAATTAATATTTATTATTTTTATTTATTTAATATTATTTATAATAATATTATATTTTTTAATATTATATTTTTTAATATTATATTTTTTAATATTATATTTTTTAATATTATATTTTTTAATATTATATTTTTTAATATTATATTTAAAAAAAATATATATATATTAATTATTTTTAATTTAAATAATTATTAAAAAATTAAAGAATTATTAAAAAAAGTTTAAAAAATATATAAATAATATAATTTTTATATTTAAATTATATTAAAATTTTTTTTTAATATTTTTATAAAATTATAAATATAATTAATTAAATTATTAATTAATATTTTTTTGTTTAAAAAAAATAAAAAATTTAATAAATTAATAAAATAATTTAAAAAAAATATATAAAATTAATAAAAGTATTTTTAAAATATTTTTATTTTATATAAAATAAAAAACTAAATAATTTAAAAAAAAATTTAAAAAAATATTAATTTATTTATTAGTTTAAAATAAAATAATTATTTAATATTACTCGTTTAAAAGTTTTTATAATAAATAATTTATATCGCGATATTAGTTTATAATTAAAAATTTTTTATTTATATTAATTTTATTTTTTTATTTTTTTATTTATTTTTTTAAAATAATATATTTTAAATTAATATAATTTAATTAATTATTAATATTCTTTAATAAAAATATAATATTAAAGTTTAAAAAATTATAATTTTTTAATTTTTATAAAAGTTTAAATTTTTTTAATTTAAGTTATTATATAGTTTTAATTATATTAATTAATAATATATTAATAATTAAATAAAAAAAATTTAAATAATTTAATATTTATATATTATATATATTTTTAATAAATATATATAATATTTTTTTTATTATTTAGTTTTATAAAATTAAATTTATAAATAAAATAATAATAAAAAATTTTTTTTATTAATTATAAAATAATAATTATAAATTTTTATTATTTTATAATTATATAAAATTAAAAAACCGAGTATTTTTTAATAATTTTTTTTTTATAATTTATAAATTTAAAAATTTTTATTATATTTTTTATTATAAATATTATATTATAAATATTTTATTAATTAATAATATTAAGAATTATAATATTTTATTTTATATATTAAAAATAAAAAATATATTTATTAAATAAAAATAAAAATATAAGTTTTTTAAATTAAATATTCATGAATATAAATTAATTAAACTTTATTAAATAATTAAATTAAAAATAAAAACTATAAATAAATTTCGCGTAATTTTAATTTTTATTAATATTTTTATTTAAAGACTTAAAATAATTAATATTATAAATTTAAAAGATTTAAATAAATAAATATATTAATAAAAAAACATTTTAAATAATTAAAGTTTAATTTTTTATTTATATACTTTTATAAGTTTTATTAAATAAATTATTATAAAATAATATATTTTAAAAAATTAATTATTTTATATTAAATAAAGTTTAATAAAATTTTTTATTTATAATTAAAATATTTAAATTAAATTTATTTATAAAATAATTTTTAATTATAAAAATAATTTTATAACTCGAATATATATAAAAGAAATTATTAAATTCTTTTAGTTTTTAATTATTTTTAATAAAATTAATTTTTAATTATTTATTATAAATAAATAAAAAAAAATTTATTATAAATAAATAATTTATATTAGATTTTAGTTAAAAATATTCTTTAAATTAATAAAATTCTTTAATATTTTATTTTTATTAATTAAATTCTTAAAATAAAAAATTATTTATAATTATTTTTATAAAAAAAAATAATAAAAAAACTTAATTTTTTTATAATTATTTTTATTTTTATTTTTATTTTTTGGTTTATAAAAACTTAATTTATTAATTTTATAATATAATTAAAAAAATTATAAATTATAAAAAAAAATAAGTTTTTAAATTTAATATTTATATTTTTAAATATATATTTTTATAAATATATATTTATATAAAAATAAAATTATAATTTTTTTTAATAATTTATAATTATATTTTTATTTAATATTTAATTAAAGTATATAATATATATAAATAATTTATTTATTTTTATTTTAAAAATATTATTATTTAATATAAAATTATATTTATTAAAAAAAAATTAATTTATATTATTATTAAAGTTAAAAAAATATAATATAAAATAAGTAATATAATATATAATATTAAAATTAAAAAAAATTTTAAAAATTAAAAAATAAAACTAAAATAAAAATTTAATATTATATTAAATAAAAATTAATAATTAAATAATTAATATTATTATTTAAAATAATTTTATTTAAAACTTAATATATAAAATAAAAAAATTATAAATTAAATAAATTAATAATATATAATATATTAAAATTTATTTAAAAGTATAATTATATTATAAATATTAAATTAAAAATATAAACTTTAAAAATATTTTAATTATATTTTTATGTTTAATAATAAAATTATATTAAATAAATAAAAAATTTAAGTTTTCTTTAAAGATTATTATAAATATTTTAATTATTTTTAAATATATTTTATTAAAAAGTTTTATATAATTAAAAAAAAATTTAATTATAAAATTATATTCGGAATAATTTAATAATAATAAGATTTTTATAATAATAAATATATTAAAAAAAAATTAATAATTTTTAATAATAAAAATATTATTAATTTTATTTTTAAAAGTCGAGTAAATATTATATTTATATATATTTAATTTAATTCTTTTAAATATTATATTATAAATATATAAATTTTTATAATATAAAAAATATTTTTAAATAATTTTTATTTTTTTATTTTTTTATTAATATTAATATAAATTTATTTTATTAAAATTTATATAAATCTTTTAAAATTATTTAACTTAATATTATTATTATATATTTTTTTTTATATTTAATTAATTTTTTATTTTATTTTATTATTATAGTTTTAATATTAATATTATTATAATTTTATTTTATTAAAAGTTTATATAAATTTTTAAAAATTATTAAATTATAATATAATATTATTTTTTAAAAATTATTAAACTATAATATAATTTTTATTTAATATAATATTATTAATATAAAATTATTTTATTAAAATTTATATAAATTTTTTAAAAATTATTTAATAAAATATTTTTTTTATTTAATTAATTTTTTATTTAATTAATTTTTTATTTAATTAATTTTTTATTTAATTAATTTTTTATTAATATAATTTAAATATTAATAAATTAATATAATTTTACTTTATTAAAATTTATATAAAATTTTTAAACTTTTAATAATATAATATTATTATTATATAAATTTTATAATAATTAATAATAATAATTAATTTTTTTTAATTTATATATTATTATTAAAATAAATTTATTTATATATATTTATAAAATATTATTATTTTTTTTAACTCTAAAAATATATTAATAAACTTTAAATTTATAATATTATTTTTTGTATATTTTTTTTTTAAATAATTATATAAAATTATTTAATAAAACTTTTAAAATATTAAAGTTATATATTATATAAATTAAATTATTTAAAAAAAATTAAAGAGAAATTTTAAAAAACATTAAATCAGATTTTTTTAATTAAAAAAAACTTAAATTAACTTTAATAAAAAATCTTAATAAATATAATAAAGAATTAAAAATAATTATCTTTATAATATCTTAATAAATTTAAATAAATAACTATATTATAAATAATGGGATCTATAAAATTCTATATATAAATAATATAAAAACTATAATCGATTCTCGAGAGAGCTAGAAGGGGATTCCCTTAAACGTAATCCAGCTAACTCACTAGCGTATTCAGGACTCAGGACTCGGCTCAGGCTAGAGCAGCGACTACTCAGGTCCAAAGACGGAATTGGACTTTAATGAGCTTAATTGTCGTCTGAGACTTTAGGGGAAGTACAGTCAGGACATTCCGACTCGGTTGCCTGATAGCCAGATTCTTTAGAAATTCAAGGGTATTGCCGGCCGCCTTGGTCTCTGGGGTTTCATCTTCGTCATTGAACGGGGTTAATTCGTCTTTGGGCGGGGTTAGTTGAGAGAATACGAGTGCCAAATTTGACAAGCCCAAAACTGGACTAAGAAGCGTGATTTTCCTTAAAAAATATATGATTAGGGCTTCTGTATGTAATGAGATACAGTTGGATTATCACCAAAACAGTCCAGATACTAGAGGATGCGAAGGCTATGATAAATCAGCATAGAATTCCAGAAGTCGCCGACACGTTGCAATTTTGAACCAAAGACGTACGCTTGTTCTCCCAAATTTGATTGCGGCTGCCTCGCGAGAATACCGGATCTCCGGCTCTCCTCTGAGAGGCCAAGAGGAGTGCCCCAGCTCCGGCCGGTTGACTGTAGATAGCCACTGCTGCTTGAGTTGGTCAGATGCCTCATTGTTTGGGTGGCTAATGTAAAGTCCCCATGATACCTCCAACGGCGCAGGGAACTTGAGTACAATGACTGGATCAATACCAGGCTTCGGATCTCTTTTAGTTAGAAGCGGACGTACAAATCGGTCGGTCGAAGTAATAATTCCCCCATTTCCTACACTTAAGAGAAACGGTGAGACCATTGCAGCCATTCTTTCAGCGGTCGGAAACAGTTTGCTCAAGGTCTCGGAGGCTGCCCGCCTCGCGAGCTCGCTGGCTGGCTCCAATTGTCCACCACCGGAGTCCTCAGTTTTTGGCTCCATCCCCTTGACAGATTGATCCACCATATTCTGATCTGCCTTGATCAGCTTTTCTACCAGAAGCATCAGCTTTTCCTGGTTCTCGTTCAGTAATTGGATTGCCTTCGTTAGTTGGGCAGTATTGTCAGTAGCTTCTGGTGCCTCTTCGGCCGTTACCCCGGCGCTGGTGCTGAGCTCAGCGAGAGCCGGAGGGTTCTGCGGCAGGTGTGTAGCATCTGCTTCCAAAGTTTCGGCCATTGCTATCCTGCTCACCGCGTTGGCCAAGAGAGAGAGGATGAAGCCTAACTCGGTGCGATAACTGCAACGGCTGAGTCGATGGCCGCCACAGACAAGCAATGAGGAAGCGCGGAGTTTGTAGAAATCTGCGATAATAGTTGCGGAGATATTGGACGGCCTCCTGAGGTTGATGATTCCCCCCAATTTTAGTCCTGCTCCTGCGCGCTTCTTAACCGTCTGCTCGGCCTGCTGAAATTGATTACTGCAGGTGACGTGGCGAGGCGATAAGAGCGGCAAGCTTACCAACCAGATGCGGAACGATATATTAGAGGATTAGAGTTGAACTACCAGAAAAGTCGGACTCTAATCTCATCCTCGCCCGTTCCGTTTTAGTCTCCAGAGGTGAGCAGCTACTGCTTTAACCTGAGCTAAGGGTGAGCATACCTGAGCCGAGGGTGGGCGTACCTAATTAGAGCCTAAGCATGCCTGAGCAAGGCCTAAGCAGAGCTGGTGTGGTTTGAAAGGGTAAAAGGGTACCTTCTTTCCTAAATCTAAGGCATCGATCAAAGCTTTTATAAGGTTCGATCGGCTGACGTAATTACATGATAAGAAGCCAACAGAAGCGTTATTTCATATCAGCACGTGAAATGGAATGATACCGAGGTGGTCTTCGGACCAGTCACGTGATTTCGATCTCGAGAGAAGTCACCTTCATGCTCTCGACTCACACTCAGCAAGGGGTTAAGTACAAGACATTCCATCCGGATCGACTAGCTGCCGTGAAACTCGAACGAAGGTAAGTCCGTTAGATCGGTGTCCGTTACCTGCCAGATACCGCTCCTGTATTCTGTTCCATAACCTCAATCACCCGCTGCTCCCGTTTACGAGTAACGCTATATGTCTGTACCCAGTCGTGAGTTGTCCCTAGTGCTGTTGCAACAACAGTGTATATCAGATGACAAACTTGTGGGACGAATATTGCAGAAGTCGTGCTATGTGCCTCCACTGCTGCAGAGGCCCGAGTGTTATGCAGCACAACAGAACGTTTCTATTGTTCCTGGAAGCCAGGGACATTACACTCAAATGCTTCACAGAAAATTTCGTCTTAAATTTACCAAATCTTTAAGAGCAATAGCTTGATTTCACCAATTATATTGAACGCATTTGAATATTGAGATGTCAAAACAACTTAGCTCTTTCCGCTACATAGACAACTGGGCCCACTTTAATGAAGAAACAAGCACTAGTCGGACAAGTCAGACAACGTGATTCACCGTCCCATACATTCATAAAAACAATACCATGATGTGACGATTTTGGGTGTCGTCGGATTACTATTTATACTTTCTCGCAACCTTCCAAGCTTCTTCATTTACAAAACGGAAAAGGGAAGGGGAAGCACCCATGGGATGCGCAACATTTGGCTGCCCATTGTGGGAAAACACATGTTTAGGCGTGATGTAATCCCTAGTGGTAATGGCCTTTGGTGGTGGTAACTAAGATATAAACCTAGGAGAATAAGAGAATTAGTAATTTGTGCTTGTTGTAATTCTTCTCCTTGCTGTCAAGTTTTCTCATCTCGCCCCTGATAACACTTGCAGGGGGAAGTGCCCTTGTCGTACTATAGCGTTATAACCATGGCCTGAAAGAAGAAGCTTGGGTGTGGAGAGGAGTTGCATAAACAAGATAACTTCCTATTCATTACCTCCCTAACCTCAAAGACCCGATATTATAACTACAGGAGAGGGATTCCTTTCATGAGCAACTAGTTATCTTTTACAATAACAACAAAAGAACACTGGATACATACTTCGTCGTTCCACAAGAACAAATCCATGTTAGTATTGGAGATGTTCTCAAACGTTATTCACGGGTGTATGTCGCTACCATTATCCACCTTATCCCTTTTGATCCACAACAAAACCTGTCCGCGCAACAATGGCCAGTATGAGAGGGTGTATTTAACGATAAGTCGAATGGCGTATACCATGAGCATCAGCAGGATGACCACGATTGTAAAAGATCTGAAAGTCATTTGGAACGGAAGGGCCTCTTGTTGCATGTTGAAGATTGCAGCTGCGAGTGCGATAGGGTAGAAGACCTAAGATTCCCGAGGGAAGAGAATTAGCTATGATTAGATATAGGAATAATGAGAACATACCGTCATATTAAGCTCTGAGGTAGCTCCGTTTTCCACAGCTGCTTCCTTGACTTCCAACTGTAAGCGGAGCTCCAACTACATCATGGCCGTTAGTGCAACTGTTCCTTGATTACAAGCCTACGAGTAGCCGATAGGAAGGAAATGCGACTTACAGCCCTTGAGAAAGCGGTACAACGACTCTTTAGCACATCTAGTCTTTTCTCATCTCCTTCGAGCTCTCGAAATATTGACCTGATAGTACGGAGAGAGCGATGAGTATTTGTAGAAGTACCCTCAAAGTAGCTGATGTCCTCTCCAAGAGAGCTAAATGACTTCCAGGACATAATCGTATCAGAGAGAACACCATGAAGCCGGCTTGCAATATCCGTTACTTGGCTAGCCCAATCAAAGTCCGCCTTCACCTGTACAGTTCGCTCTTGTGTGGTTTCAGAGCCCGAAGATAAGGTAGGGGAATGCATTTCGATCTATCAGCATTGTCAGCATTGTCAGCAATTTACACCATCAGAGGGGCATTAAGAAGATGTGAGACAGACTACTTACATATTGATCAATGCTATGTTCCATTTTCCCTATCAAATAAAGCCAGTGCTTTCTGACAGAATTGATGCGAATTTCGAAGATTTTGATCCAATACTCACGTGCACACAAAATCGGGGTCGTCGTTTCTAGTTCTCCAGCAGCGATCTGATCCATTTTCAACTCCGCGAGGTCCGAGTCGGCCAGAACTCCGTCGATTTCAGTATCAACGAAACCATATCCAATCCACCGCCAATTGTCGGTTCCAGCAACGGTACAGGTGATATGAGCTTCCTGTATTCCCCAAACTTCTTTTGGATCCTGATCCTCTCCCTGCAATTCGCATGTCTCCAATTTCATGAAGGAAAGATCTATCCACCGTCTTTGTGGCTTTGCGTTAGCTTCCTGAGGAAATCCATTGGGTGGCCTAGATCTGTCCAGCTTGAAGAATGGTAGATGTAGGTCTAGCTGGAAAGTTCTAATTCCAGCAGAAGGGATTTTGACCGCAATTGAGTTTTGAAATGTCAAATGCTTAGATATCGCCTCTCTCAGCGCATTGGCTTGGAGCCAGGATGCCGTTCCCACAAGAGCATGAATACAGGCAGGACTGAGGTCCGTGACATAAACGAGTCGTCTCGCTGCATCAGGCAAATGCTCGTGGCTGAATCGCAGTTTGTTCAAGGCTCGAAAAAGTCCAGTTGCAGTGAGCGGATTCTTGTATTCCCTTGCAGCTTTGTTTCCTTCCAAGCCCGGGCCGCTAATTCTGTCATCCATCCACGCAATTCTCTGGTATCCCGCAGGGCCTTTGCCTGCGACTACATCGGCAAGGCTGTTGCCCCGACAGAAATTCGTGAATTTTTCGACCTCAAACCGAGAATCTATGTTCCCAGACTTTGAAAAAAAGATTTCCAGATTATTTCCCGCCTTGACACAGTCCTCCCTGACGTCGACCAGTCTCTGGGTATCATGGATGCTGGAGATCGTCGAAAATTGAGGACACCAGCTATTCCCTGTTTCGTTGAATTGCTTGGTTTCTGTCTCCCTAAACTCCTTACCCTCTGCCTTTCTGGATCGTTTCTTGGCCAACTTCTTCTTCGTCTTGGAACCCATAGTACTCGAGCGTCGACTAGCTGCGTCTTGATGATGAGAAATGTGATAGTGCGGGCTGGAGTTGAACTGCTTCGGGCTAGATACTACAATTGCTATCTTGGCCAGACATACATCACATCAAGACAGCTTGAAGTAATTCCTATAGCAGTCGATTCCATGCTATATGAACTTGTAAGGGATGGGATCACGTAGCGGCGTTCAAAGGCCAAGAAACCAGGATATAATAAAGCGTACCTGCAGACCAAGTATGCAGAAGTGGTCGTACCCAAAGGAAGAGAGCTGAAAGATGATAATTTATTTGTATTGCAGTATAAAGCCGAAAGTTGTACCTTGGGTATCGTACAGCAGAAAGAACGACCAGAAGTATATACAATCCAGGCCATTGGGGGTGAGTCGATGCCAACAGGATAGGCAACCAGAGCCAAGAATATGCCTCGCAGACTGGAGTCCATGTTTCCCCAAGAACTGACCAACTAGAGGCTCACGTGGATATCTGCGTTATCGTCTCGTAGGTACACGTCGCAAGGTTCGCTGAGAAGCATTGATACCTGACTATGTTGGGTACTCTGTTCGGGCGGTCAGCTAGGGTCTAACAGCTTCCGAGCCTTACAAGGCATTAGGTTGCAACTTACACTGGAACGCGTACAGACCATGCCTCCCTCCAGCCCAACCTCACTTCTTCCTTCGATATCTTGCCCTTTCCTCCCAGCGAATCCAGTTGGACGAATCTGAACCTTCATAGTTGGACAGTATGGGCAACGCGCATGCCCGCACTCTGGACATGCTGGTACTTGGATGTTGATATTCGATTGGGCGCATTGGCACTGAATTTGCTGTTAGTTTGGCATTTATGAGCCTGATTCTCCCCTCTACACATACACACTGGAAAACAAATACCGTTCTCTTTTTGGCAGGCGGCTAGAATCGGATGTTAGATATCTTGCTTGCAGGAGTTATATGATAAATGTGCGAGGCTCCCAACCTTGAGTTCTCGAATCCATCCATTTATGCTGGCGAACGTATCGGAAGAGACGGAGGCGCTGGTGTTGGTGTCGTCGGGCCTCAATGCGTCACAAATACAGCTATTAAGGCTGGAGTTCAGCAGAACTGCGTCGGGGAGAGATTGAAGGAGAGCTAATTGGTGATGGTGAGTTCTTGAAGCCATGGGGTGGGTATCTCGACACCGGTGAGCATCTGTTCGATGCAGATGCAGATGCAGATGGAGGTGACGTACCTTCATTCTCAGCGAGGTTTCCACCATTTCTTTTAGGGAAAATAGGCGGAAACTTGCAATTAGCTCGGTCTCTGTCTCGGTCGATAAAGCTTGGCCGGATCTGCACCTGTCACTCTGCAATGGCGCATCGTGATCTTGACGGCAAACCAGATGAGAAAAGTGTTGAGACTGATTCCATCTTGACGGAAGCTCCCCAAGCGAAATGAAAGGCGGACATTGGCTGTCCTTAGTTTGCCTAACTAAGGCTGCCTATGCGCGGACCTAGCTACTTAATATCCAATAATATGCACAGGATTCGGAATGAGGCGTTGGGGCGTTGACAGGGTGCAGGTTCCACGACCTCGCCACTGGGAGCCAAACCAATCATGTGACATTTATATCCGTGGGGAAGGGGAAAACGCGCGGGAGTCCCCCCACGGCGAAAGAAAGAAGAGAATTATCAATGGTGTCTAATCACAGCTGCGCGGGAGCGTGGGCCAAGTCAGACATTGGGACTTTTTGGCACTTTAAAACCAGCCCATCTCAATTTTAATTTACGTCCCTTGCGCCGGTAATGCCATACCATCGGTACCCGCTAAATGCCCGCTGAATTGCGCATACCTTGTGGTATTTTAAAATTAATAAGACTTCGGACCAGACCCCATGAAAACACTGATGGTCCCTAACAGTTTGTCTCGGCCTCCTGCTTACGGACGTGCCCAGCTCCCGGTGCTGTGCTCGTACGCTCAGGCTGGCTTCCGCCATCCTAGTTTGGTAGGTCAAAAAATGGCGTAACTGACTCAATCACTCGTCGAAACGAGGTATCATCTTACAGCCCCGACGAGGTACCCCTTTGTAGTTCAAGGGGGAAAGTTCTGTTACCGCTTTTATTCTGCCACCGATTGGAACTTAAACATTCGACTTTCGATGAGATTTTCGCCGACTAAGCAACAGGTGTGGCTTGGAATCACGTGCTAAGGGCGTCCCCGCTCTTGCTACTGCAGTGCACCACCACCTTTGGGAAGAGCTGATCGGTACCAACTCCTTCGTACTCATCGATCAGAACAATCTGACGCACACTGACTCAATATTTGGTGCGCTAGTGAAACCTTGTGCTATGTCTTCCTGCAATACCGTTCGCTCAAATCAAAGGGCGATGTTCGCCTGCTCCGGCTATTGTCAAATAAAGACAAGCCTGTGTCCCTACATTGCAGGCTTCCCAATTATTCTCTACAGGTATTATGTGTACGAAATTATCGGTACGAAGCTTTATCTCATGTATGGGGCAATCCAGACAAGAAATTGCCCATCTACGTACACGGGAATGAGTTCTCTGTCACGGTAAACCTGCATGCTGTGCTATCACGTCTTTGAGATCACGTTTTTGAACGAATCATATGGGTAGATGCTATGCATTTATTTCGATCGACTGCGAACGGAATATCTCAGAGACTTGAGGGCTGGACCCATCGATTCAGGCGAGCTGAGCGCTGACTCGCCCTGCTGCTCACCACGTGGGCAGGGGCCGCCTGATGAGTTGGCTTGTGAGTTGGCTACCCGAGCCAATAAAGTTAACCGGTTGGAAGTAACCTTAAGGTGAAACAAACTGCATGTAAGTGAGGCTCGAGGCTCCAACTTTTGAACGTTCGTTCTTGATCCCACCACATGGTAATCTTACGCTCTTTGCGACTCCAGCATGGATCACTTCGAGACTTTCGATCCAGCTGCCGAGCCTTTCCAAGTAGAGTGTCATTTCCACAGACGCGACTCACCACTAACCTACGACTATCTTGGCTTCTTTGGGTTCCCAGAACGGAAAGGCTGGGGCAAGGCTGGCGCAAACAATGGCATTGATTTTCAAACCCACCCACAAGCTGAGGTTGATGAGTTCTTGCATTCATGGCTCTACGTTGGACTCCTCTCTGAATGGACGACTATCCTCGGATTGCCGCTGGAGATAGAGCACTTCATTAAATTGGACCCACCGACCACCGGCCAAGCATGGATTACCACCAAACTTCTGCCTGCATACTTTGCCACATGGGTGGAGCGTGAAGCCCATCTGCACCAGCAGCTTAGCGACATTGAATATGAGCAGCATAAGCAGTCCTGTATTGATCGTTTGCGTCCACTACTCCAAAATGTCCTTGCATTGACAACGACCCTCTTTTCCGGGAATCAGATTCCTGAAACGGCTGGAGCAAATGCGGGATTCCTAGCTACAACCCGCGCTGCCCCTCGGCGTTTGATTACGGCCGAGTTTGCGACAGCTGTTTTTGCCCTTCGATTTTCAATCGCGGCAGCCGCCAAGCAAATGTGGCTTTTGCCTTCGAGCGCTGGCATGGATCCAGGCTTTCATGGAAGAGAGCTCTTCTGTGCTCGACTTCTCAATAACGGCTGGTGCCCTTATGATGTTCGATATCTGGGAAACACCGTATCGATGGATGTATGCTATTATATGTGCTCTTACTACCCTGCCAGGGCACTGCGAGATCACGAAGCCCGCGATGAAAGCCATTGCCTAGCGGATGTTTACAACGATTCTGAGGGATACCGCTTTCGACACGCCGACGACGTTGACGACTGCAATTGTTCCCTTCACGGTCCTGACATTGAGGAGCTTCTCAAAGGGTTTCAGGCCCAGGATGGATTTCCGCTCATTAGCGTAGAGAAATCACTGGAGGGAACCTGGAAGGTAGTAATCGTACCATTTGATCCAGCCAAGCCGGTCGACTACGTTGTATTCTCCCATGTTTGGGCCGATGGGCTTGGAAATCCCAAGAGCAACACTTTACCAACCTGCCAATATCCTCAACTTCAGCAGATGGCTAATACTGCCTTCGCCTTAGGCCAGGATGACAATCTTACGAAACCAACACTTTTTTGGATTGACACTCTTTGCATCCCTGTTGGGGAGTCCTTTGTCGAATATCGTAAGCTGGCCATCCAGAGAATGAGATCTACTTACCAAAGGGCTAAGAAAGTTCTTGTGCTCGATAAAGAGATCTTATCCGGTTCCAAGAACGCCAGACCAAGAGAGCGAGTTGCGCGTATTGTTCTCTCAACATGGATGCGGCGACTGTGGACGTTTCAGGAGGGATTCTTAGCCCAAGATCTCTTATTCCAATTTCGCAATGGACCGTGCCTGTTGGAAGATATTTGGCGTGCCGAGGAGAACACCCCTCAGACGCTTTGGAGCATCGGTGGAAGAACCCTCGCAGCCATGTTCACGGTTCCCATGAGCCTTGCAAAAACGGACCCAGACCCGCAACGCATTTTCATCTCAACCTTCACTAACCTGCAGTGGAGGTCCACAACACGAGCCGGAGACGAAACACTCTGCGTTGCAGTTATCATGGGCCTGGATCCGCTTCCTTTGTTGAATATCGTGAGTCGACACGATTTCGCTACATCTCAAGATACGAAAGCCCTCTTAGACAAACGCATGCATCTCCTCTTACATATGATAAGGAGGTTTCCTCCGGGTATCATGTTTTTGTCCGGCATTCGCCTCTCACAGGATGGGTTCAAATGGGCTCCAGCTTCGCTACTGGGACAGAGCGGCAGTCATGTTCGTGATCATGTGCTTCGGAGTTTTTACATAGCATCCTTGCATCACCAGCGAGAAGTACCGGGGATAGAGCTGCCGAATCTGGCCGAGTTAACCGATAGTGATGGACTTAAGGTATCGATGTTGAGCATTATGCTAAGAAAGTTTCAGATCGGGGCGATAGAGAGGCGTTTTGAACTGGCCCACATATCTCCGGGAGAGCCAGTGGATGTCTTCGATGTTAAGATTATTGATGAAGGAGAGGCGTTGGAAAAGGCAGTGGGTAGAGAGGGCACGGCAACGGCGATTGTTTTAAGCAACCGCGCGATAGCTCACAGAGAACGAGGGAGATGCTCAAGTGCTTATGGTGCATTGGTTTTTTTGAGAGAAGATAATGAGAGTGAGTATACAAAGGTGGATTTCATTTGCAGAGTTGTTATGATGGGCTTGGAAGTCTTGGACGTGGTCGACGGGAACATAGTCATGCAACGAGAGGACCCCAATCGCCCGATGTGTTTTGTTGAGGATGGGGTTTTTCAATCTGAGCGGAAATGGCATATTTTCTGAAATTAAATAATCTTCAGTAACTAGCCGGCTTTGAACCGTTTGTATGCAAACCATGCTTGATTATATATTTAAGTAAACAATTCTTAATCTCGGGGTATTGCTAATGAAATACGTTACTATATAAAGAAACGACTTCATACATGTAAGCATAGTCAAGCGGAAAATATTAAAAGGATTCGAAACACAATTTCAAAAAGAGATAAATGATTTACCATCGCTGTGACACGATTTTCACGTGATCTTACCTGTGCATTTCTGGTAAGTTTTTTAATTCGCATTTTGCTTCCCCGGCTTGTCGCGCTGCTCATCATCGACAAATCTTGTACATTGAATATACTTTCACACTCTGCTCTGTGCTTTCAATCAAAAGTCATGAGCCTTGGCACCACGTCCTTCTCACGTGCTCGCCTCCCTCTTGAGCTCTCGCTCACCAGTTCATTGCCTCTGCTTTCCTAAGCCTTCGTTCCGAGATTTAGCCGTCGCATTCCTAGTACACCCCGTCAGTACATGTAGCGTCTGCCTCTCGGTGACATTGTATCGACCTCGAGTTGAGAAGTAACTACAAGATCGCGTGACTGCTGTGACTCCAATCAAGCATAATCATCCTACCTGCTAGTCAACGGTGACACCACGCTATCGAACCCCCCCTACAATAGCCTCTCTCATTCTCTCGTTCTCTCTCTTCCTTACCTATTTTTGTAGCCACTTCTCTTCGCCCTTCTTTGATCCTATAACAGAACCGCGATGAGGCAGAAATCAACTTATATATATTACACTAATATATAACAATATATAATTTATAATAAAAAGTATATTAGAAGCTTTATTTTAATTTTTATTAAAGACTTAAATAAATTCATTTAAATTTAATTATAAATATTCGTTTTTGATCTCGATATTTTTTTATTTATTTATTAATATTATATATATTATATATATTATAATTTTGTCTTTCCGGCGATTTTAGTTATAATATTAAAGTATTATATTCCGGATTATAATTTTTATTTAAATTAATATTATAATTAAATTTTAATTATTATTATTTTATTATTATTTATTTAAATATAATAATTTTTTAAAAAATTTTTAAACTTTATTTATTTTTTATAAAAAAATAAAAATAATTTTTTAAAATAAGTTTTTAATTTAAAATTATAATTTAATTATTTTATATTAATTTTTTTTTAAATATTTATAAAATACTATAAAAAAAAACTTTAATATTTATAAAAAAAAATTATATTTTATTTTTAATTAAATTTTTTTTTTTTATATTTAAATTAATATATTAATTTATATTTAATTTAAATATTATAAATAATAAAAAAAATTTATTTAATAATTTATTTAAAATATATTTTATAAATAATTTTTTTTTTTAATTTTTTTATATTTTATAATTAAAATATTTATTATTTTTTTAATTTATTTATATAATTTTTTTTAAAAAAATTTAAACTTTAATATTTAAATTAAAAAAACTTAAAATATTAATTATTATATTATAAAAATAAATTAAAAAATTTTATAAATTTTTTTTTTTATAATATTTAAAATTATTAAATTTATTTAAAAAAAAATATAATATTAAAAAATATTATTTAAATAATATTAAAATAAATTATTAAAATATAATATTATTTATTATAATAATTATTTTAATAAAAATATAAATTTAAATTATAAAAATAATTTTTTTATAATATATATTATATATATAATCACGTAGTCATTACGTGATTCTTAAAGTATTTATTTAAAGTATAATAAAATATATTCATTATTATAAATATTATAGTCTTTTAACTTAACTAAATATAATATAAGTCTTATTTTAATACTTTATAAAATATTCGCGACTTTAGTTTATTAAAGTTAAAATAATTATAAATATTTAAGTTTATAAAATATAAAATATCTCGATAATAATTTAAAGAATAATTATATTTCTTTTATAAGACTAAAAAAATCCTTTAATTATTTATATAATATTATATAATTAAGAATTATATTCGTGATTTTTAAAAAACTTTTAAAACTTAAACTTTAAGTGACTTTATAATCGACGTATATATATAAATAAAGTATATTATAAATATTGTTTTAGAAAAAGATATCGTGTGACGTGTATTACGTGTATAATCACGTGGTCGTCACGTGATTCCTAAAGTATATTTATTATCACGAATATTATAGTCTTTTAGTTTAACTAAATATAATATAAGCTTTATTTTAATATTTTATATTTTTAAAAAAAATAAAAATAAAAATATTTTAATTTAAAAAATTTTTATTTTAATTTTTTTTAAATTTAAATTTAATTATAATTAAAACTTTATTTTTTATTTTAATATAATTAATATTAAAATTATAATATTATTAAAATATTTAACTTAATATTTCGGAAATTTAATTTTTAATATATTTTTTATTTTATTAATTTATATATATAAAATAATAATATATAAATATTTATTATATAATAAAATTTTTAATTTTTAATTTTTAATAAATATAATAATTAATATTATATTAAAATATATATAAATTATTATATTATTTTAGTTATTAATATAAATATAATAAAATATTTATTTAAAAATAAAAATAAAATTAATTATTATATTTAATTTTATATATAAAAATATTAATATTAATAATTATATTTTTTTTTATAATTAAAATAATTTTTATTTATAATAAATAAATTTATATATATTTATAATTATATAATAATAATATTTTTAATAAATAATATAATAGTAA
>Ga0302221_10001225_pt1 | contig 16829 bp, 2 predicted proteins | sample II_Palsa_E2_1_FD_193517 | JGI IMG/M metagenome (GOLD analysis project Ga0302221, IMG submission 193517) | Peat permafrost microbial communities from Stordalen Mire near Abisko, Sweden - II_Palsa_E2_1 | ecosystem: Environmental > Terrestrial > Soil > Palsa > Peat permafrost | place: Sweden... | reverse complement strand
CAAAACTGCCCTCCAAAACTGCCCTCCAAAACTGCCCTCCAAAACTGCCCTCTAAAACTGCCCTCTAAAACTGCCCTCTAAAACTAGTCCTCAATTGCTAATTAATTGCCCCACTTGCCAATTGACTGCCAAGCAGCTGCCAATAGCACTATACAAGGCCGTACAACTAAATAAAAAATCAATTAATTGCCCCACTTGCCAATTGACTGCCAAGTAGCTGCCAATAGCACCAAGCAGGTGCCAATAGCACGTGCGCCTAAGCGAAAAATCGTTGGCATGTTTTTTTTTTCCTGATGTAGCTTCTTTAAAGTTGGTATTAATAACTAAGTCGCGCAAATAAAGGAAGCTATTATATTAAATCTCCGAGTAAACTATAATAATAATAGCTATATTTTACTTTTATACCTTTTTAGAATATAGAATATTATTTATATTTAAAGCTAATATTAGCTTAATTAATAAGTTAGCTACTATCTCTCGGTTGTGTCCTTTTTAAGCTATTATTATATATTAGTCCTTATATTGTTTATATACAAGGTTAAGACGTCCGCTTATCTTTTAATAAAGATTAAAGCGTAATAGTTTAGTCGTATATATGATAGTCTTTAAGGGCCTTAGGCTAAGGCCACGCTATGTCACCTGATTACCTACTGTGTATATAGCTTACTTCCTTCCCCCTTTACCCTCTTCTTCTCTCCTTAGCTTTAAATCTTCGAATATAGTCCTATTATATAAGAGCTAGTATAATACCTTTACTCCTAGTAAAGTATCTTATCTTATATACTTTTGTCAAGTTATTACATTATCTAAAGCTCTCCTTTTTACTCCGCTTAAGAAGGCCTTTATAATATCCTATTACGCTTATAGTCTTCTAGGAAGCTATAAATAAAAACGCCTTGATTTCCTAGCCGCAAAGCTTTTTAAAAGGAATTAAGAAGATTTGTATTTTGTATAATATAATTCCGGATACTTAAAGACATAGTTACTCTTACACCTCACTTAAACACTTTACTATTTACCCCCGAAAACGAAGCTATTGTCACTTGCAAAATGGCAATTAAAGGCATTAAAGGGAAGGTAATAGCCTCCTCTTCTAATAACCTTATTACACAAGAAACCCCTTAAGTCTTAGCCGTTTATATAAAACGCTAGCTAAAATCTAATAACAATAACGCCCTAGAATCGGATAGCATACGTAACTAAGTCCTAAAACTAACTTGCAACTAAGCAACAATTGTAGCTATGCTTTAGCAAATCTTGCAAAAGATTTTAAAGCTAAGCTAAAACGATCTAAGCCTTTGTTCTATTACCGAAACTCCATTTATATAGCCTATTACAAAACGCGATTTATCTAAGACTCTTAATAAGTTATATAAGAGACTTTCCAAAAAAAATTAAAGATTTAAAAGAACTCTCGGATAATAATAACTTTACTTTTTTTAGCTAAAGGATCTTAATCCGCAAAAAGCTTTATACAAATACAGATTATTACCCTATAAAAGAGGACTAGATGCTATTTGTTTTTAATAATACCCTAAAAGACGCCTAGTATTACTTATAGCCCTAGTATAATAAAGACTTTACTATTCGATTTAAGATAGTAAAAGAGATACTAGATTACTTAGCAATTGCCTTTATTAACCTTAACCGCATATAAGATACTAAGTATATGTCGCGCATAGTACAAAGTGAGGGGACAAAACATTAATTGTAAAATTGTCTGATTCAAAAGCTAAAACATGGGAAGTTGAGCTTCCTTTATATATATGCTAGGAGTAGCTAATTATATAAGCACTATATACTTGAGTGCGCGCCTAAGCGCGAGCTTAAGGCATTTATCCACAAGTGCGACATATCCCCTAGTTAAGCTAAGCAATAGCTAATCGACTGCTTACCTTCTAATTAGTTACTTTAATGTCTTAGCGCAGCTTGTCTTATAGCTAGTATAATATGCAAACCCTAATCAAGTTAATGTGCAATCTAGCAAGCAATTAATTACTTGCTTACTAGCTTTATATATGCTTGCCTTCTTATACTTAAAAAGCTCCCTTCTAATTAATTAATAACATTAATAATAACTCTTGCCTTTTGCTTTGCACTTCTATTATAGCTAAGCTTTCTAAGAAAGCATTTAAAGCATCTTATACTACTATGCTTGCAAAGGCGCAAGTAGCTAAGTAACTTGTAATAAGTTTATCTTTTTATACACACAAGTATTATAAAAATGCAATTAACCTTTATAGCATTATATTACAAGTACTAGTCTATCAACTCTAGCTTTCTGCTACTATAGTTATTATACTCGAATTAATATCTCTAATTTATTAGCTTTACTTTCTCTTGAATGCTTACTTTTACCCTCTCTTGCAAGTTCCCTTGCAGTTTTTATTACTTAAATACCTTACTTTGCTCCTTGCCCTTCTTAAGGAGCTTTGCAACCGGTTTCTTGCCTTAAATGCATTAGAAGTGCATTTGCTAGCTAATTAAATAGTTAATATTATAATATTATTGCTAAAAACGCGTGCTGCTAGTATTGCATGTCTAGTTATATATATATTCTTATTCTTCTTGCTATTACTACTATAGCTTAAAAGCTTGTTAATGCGCTAGTTGCTAGTGCTTTAGCTTATATAAGTCTCTTTTTTACATTTGAGCCTAGCATAGCTTATTAATTAGTTCTTTTAATAGTTGAAAGCACTTAAAATTATAGTTTGTATACTTTTTGAAGGTAGTGAGAAAGATAGCTGTCGGAACATATACTGCATTTACCCCCAGTATTGCGTTTACTTCTATTCCTATACGGCTTAACTGCCGGCCCTATTCTTGATCCTACTTTCGGGTTCTGGCAGGCCTGCTTTTCGGGCCCTAGTTTAGATCCTTTGTGCGCGCGGGCCCGATGCATTTAATATATCCTACTTCCTTCTATAAGTGGGATATACACGACTTGTATAGTTATACTTGGCCCGTTTAGGCTATGCATAACTCGTATAAATCGGCACTTGCTTTGCGTGTACTATTTTACTTCTTACGCTCCTTATATGTATATAGTAGTCCCTATTCAATAAGGGGCACATATTATAAACTTATTAAATATATTACTTTTAGGGTACTATTATGTGTCACACATTCGGATTACCTGGCTGTACCAACAATAGCTAAAAGCAAGAGGAAAGCTCTTTAAGAGTAGGAGAGGATATAAATAAGGATAAAGAGGAATTGGTTAATAGTGTTGCTAAATGCTATACTTGCATTAAGGCATTGCTTAGCTAATTAGTAGATAAGTTAATTAAATAAGCTTTAAAACTTAAAGTATTAGCTTAAGATTGTTGCTTATTATAAGCTATTCTCCTTTATAAATAAACAAGTCTTGTTAATATCTAGAAATAAATAACAGGAACTATAAATAAAAGAAATTATATTTGTTTGCTATTTTATATCTTTAAGCTTTTTATACAAGTCTTACAAGTTTAATAACAATCGGAAGTATTCGAACTTATATTATAGTAAGCTTTTAGTTAAGCTATTTGCTAGTATCTCTTTTGTAAAAAGATATATTACTTGAAATATACTTTTAATATGCTCTTAGTATAGCTATATATTTTAAATGTTAATATAGCGTAGCTTAATAGTAATTCTCTTGCTCTTTCTTACTATAAGCTTAAGTATTTGCTAGTTATTGCAAAAGATTATTTATAGCTTTCTTAAATTAAGTCTAATATCTTTAAAGAAATATTAAAGAGCTATAGTTTCCTTTGCTATATACTTAATAGCAAGTAGCTTTGTCTTAATTATTAAGGTAATAACTATTAATTAATAAGTTGCCTTTTATATAATTAGCCCTTTAAATAAGAATATAATATATCTTTACAAATATTGTTAAGTATTAATATTATTAGCATATAAGGCATTAAAGGCAATTATCAAATTAATATCCTAGTGCTTATTTAAGTATTAGATCTTTAAAAATAGCATTTTGTACAAGTATTTAATTGTTTAATTAATAGTTAAGATATGCTTAAGCTTAAGGTTTATTAAGAACTGCAAAAGCAAAGAAGTAATATATGCTATATTTAGCTTAATTATAATTGTAATATATAGCACAAAATTGACCTTTTTTTAATATTCCTTAATTTGCTTAAAGGGAGCTTGTCTTATATACTTTTTAAGCTTTAAGATTAAGAGAAGGGTGCTTATATACTTTCTATTAATTAATTAAAACTTTTTTGCAATCTTTTTAATATATATGTTATATAGAAGCTAAATTTTACAAGTAGCTTTATCCCGAATTACTTAAACCTCTAAAAACTATTTTATATCTCTTATTAAGTAAAGATTATATGCTATATTAATTTGCTAGATAATCTTCTTAGCTAGTGCTTTGTTATGCTTATAAAATAAGATAAAAACCTTATACTTTAAGTTTACAAAAATGTATAGCTTTTCCTTATATATAATAAGCCCAATCCTAATAAGAGTGCTTGCAAACTCCTTATATTCTAATGCTAAGGAGTCTTTAAGCTTATATAAAGCTTAATTGATTTTAGCATACATTTTTAGCACTTTAAAGTTATTAGGAAGTTGGCATACTACTAGTAAGCTTTCGACTAGCCTTTTCGCGTTAATAAAGGTATTAACTATATTAAATTGCTTAATCTTTAAATTAAAGAAAACTGCAATAGCTATAGCAATTCTAAATAAGTATATTGCAAGTGTTACTATATAAGTTAATAAGATTAACTCCTCTTTTTAGAGATTTCTCTTTATAATTATCCTCGATTAATACTTAATTAAGTAGCTATTAAAATCTACTTTGTATATAAATACTTACTTTAATAAGATCGGGTAAGCTATAGTTTTGCTATGCAAGATAACCCTTTAATAGTCTTTAAATTTAAGGTTTTTTAGCTTAAGCTTTACATCTTGCTAAAATAGAGTACCAAGTAAATATTTCTTTAAATTATTCTAAGACTTTAGTGCTTTTAGAAGCTTGCTTTAATAAATGCGAGGTACTTTGCCTTTAAAAGGTAATCCCCCTTTTAAGCCCTTTTAAAGAATTAATGCTACAATTATTGCATATATTATTTTATACTTTTCTTTGTTTTTATTATTTAATTTGCTTAGCTAATTAAGCTATAATATATTAAAGAGAGATTTAAGGTAATTAATATTATTTAATCCTATTATAGCAACTAGTAATATGCTTAAAGTTATATATACTTAATTGCTATTAAGCATAGCTTTGCTATAATTATATTTATTATTATTAGGCTGCTTTCTTTAAATTTTCTTGCTTGCTTAACTTTAAACTTATATCTTATATTCTTATTTGCGTTTTAGCTTTGCTATAAGTTCTTTAAAATTTTCTAAATTACTTAAAGTGTAAATAAAGGGCTTTTTAAATTTCTCCGGATTACTTAAAGCTAAATCTTATAATAAATTAACTAGAATTTGCTTAAAAGGTTTTTTTAAATTTCTTTAAATTACTTAAAGCTAAATTATATAATAAATTTATTAATAAAGTCCTTTTTTCCCTTATTTTAGATAAGTGCACTTCCTTAACAAGGTTTAAAAGCTTAATAGCCTCTTTATTTGAAGTACCGAGTGCATTAATTAGCCTAATATAATCCTTTTTACTTTTAGCTAAACTTAGTATGCTTTTAAGCTTTAAAGTAAGTTTTAAGGATAAGAGTTTAAATTCCTTTGCAAGTTTTGTAAGCGCAAAGCTCTTTACCCCCAAGTCTTAGCTACTTAAGACCTTAATTAAAAGCTTTAGCTTACCCTTTATAATAAGCAACTCTTCGATTTGCTTAAGTAAGTTATTAATTTATAGTCTAATATTCTTAAAGATTAACTTAGTGCTTTAAGTCTCCTTTTCTTTAATTAGTTTAATTACTTGCTAAGTAATTGCAATTAATTAGTCTTTTACTTGCTTAAACTCCTTAAAATAAAGAATATCTTTGTCGAAAGTCACATTTCGCGTAATAATAACCCTTTTAAGCGCAAGAACCTAGATCTTATATATATTAGAAGCTATATATTTAATTAGATATCTAATATACTTGCAAAGATTAACTTTAAAAGCTCTCTTTTGCTTCTCGGCTTTATATTCTTTAATTATTAGATATACACAAGCTTTATATATATAAATCTTACTTTAATTAAGTTAAAGATTAGTTGTTAAACGCGTAATAAGCGCTAAATTATACTATTTAAAATAGTTTTAAAACTAAGCATTAAAAATCTTATTAAGTGCATATATATTATACGTGTAAAAGGGGCTCTTATTATATAAAAATATAATAGCAAGTATTATTTTTAGCTAAAGGTTTTTTAGAAGTTTAGCTTTAAAGCGCATTTTAATTAACTTGTTAATAGCCTCTTATTTTGCATGCTTAAAACCTCTATTAAGCTTATAAGTATAAGTAAATATAAGCTCGAGTTTAATCCCTTTTTCCTTTACTTAAATCTTATAAGCTATCTCTCCTTTAATTGCAATTATTAAAGTGTTATTATTATACTTTATTTTGCAAATTGCAAGATTATATTGCCTCTTTACTTAATAATTAAAGTCTTAAAGTATATTAAACACTTTTACTCTAAACTTTCTTATAAGAATAAAGCTAAAGAGCTTCTTATTATACTTGTCCTTGATTATTAATAGCTATTAAGCTTTGTTATAGCCTTCTAAGAAATTAAATAAGTCTTATAAAATCTTGAAAAATAGCTTTAAAGACTTCTTTTTCAAATCTTGCTATAAGATAACTTTAGTTATATAAGTAGTTGCGCAATATATATACTTTACTTTTGCTATATTGTTAATAATTATATTCTTTGCACTTTTGATAAGTGCTTATAAAGCTTTTAAGCTTAAGTGCCTTGCTTATGCATATTATACTTCTTCTAAATCACTTTTTAGCTTAAAGAAGTTTTAAGAGCACTAAAACCTTGTCTTAATACTTTAGTTAATTGTTAAAAATATTAAGATTCCTCTTATACTTGTTAAAATCTCGGGTAAAACTTTTAAGTAAGTAAAGAGTAGCTTATATTTAAGGAATATTAAATTATATATGCGCTTTAATTGCTTTAATATAATATTTTCCTCCTCTTTTTTAAATTAAAGTAAGCAGTTTAGTTTATAATACTAAACTCTTGCCTTATACAATTAAGCTTTTAATATTATATTAATATAAAAACCCTTTATAATTATAATATTGTTTAAGACTAGATTTGCTAAGCTAAGACTATTAGTGCTATTTAAAGCTTTTTTAATTACTTTAGTGCTATATCCTAAGATTAGAAAGCTTAAGGATCTAGTTTTAATACACTTATTATAAGAGGCCTTAACAAATAACTCTAGTTTAAGCAAGTCTTTATTATTTACTAAGTATATAGCTTTATAATTGCCTAATAAAGTGCTTGCTAATAAAGGATATTTAGCAAAATCGAGTATAGCATATAACTTTACACTTAATAACTAAGTTAAAAGAAGTAAGTTTATAAGTATTGCATTAACATTTCTTAGAAACTTTAGCTTAGCTAATCCTTAATCCTTTTTTGAGCTAAGGGACACATTTGCTATAATTTTAACTTTATATTATTTTTTAAGCTTAACTTTCAAGTTCTTTTAGTGTAGTTTCTAAAGCCTTTTCTTGGCATTCTTGCATTGTTTAGCTATTAGTTTTTAGAGGATTAGCTTATTAGTTAATCTAGTAATTGCAAATTTTAAAACTTTATATATTTTTGGCCTTTATTAATATTTTTAAGCTTTAATGCTTTAGCAAGAGCATAAGTGGTTTTAAGTATTCTTAGTAGAATTTTCTTGCTTTAATTAGAAGTTTAAGTAGCTGCTAAGAGTAGCAAAGATCCTTAGTGTTTTAGTGCTTTTTATAGTAAAATCTTTTAAAGCTATAGCCGAGAATATAATATTATACTCCTCAAGTGTTATATACTCCTTGCTAAGCTTATCTTGTTTAATAAGATTTAATAGTTTAGCGCTTGCTTAAATAAAGGCTATTTTCTTTGAAATTGTAATTAAGAAGTCCTTTGCTGCAATTGTTCCTTTAATATTAATTAGCTTAAGAGCTTTAGCTTTTTAATAAGCTTTATATTATTTTGCTTACTAATATGCTAAGTTAATATTTCCTTGCTTAGCTTGCTTAAGGATAGCATAATACTCTTGTTTTATTATAATAAGCATGCTAGTATTAATTAAGGCAAATTGCTACTTTAATACTTGTATAATTGCTTAAAGAGAGTTTTCCTTATTTCCGATAAGCTTTATTATAGTTATTAAGAAGATTAAAGCATTAATTATTTTATTTATTTAGCTTTATATTTGTTAATATTTGGTTAAACTCACATTTTATAAGGAGTAAGCTAGCAAATAGTCCTTAAAAAGAGCATTATAGTAATCTTTAACATTAGTATAAATCGAAGGAGCAAGAGATAAAGGTTATAAAGTATTAGCTTTTAAGGAACTTGCACTTTAGTGCTTAATTGTTGTAATATATTGTTATTAAAGCTGCTTATCTCTTTGCTCTATTAACCTTTATATTAATAGAGGGAGCTGCGGGGCTTAAGTGCTAATATGCAAAGCATTTAGCATATTAAAGTTAACAAGTTCTTATATTATATAAAAGTTTAACTAGAATTTGAGCTATATAAACTATATAAGCTATAATTGTTAGTTTTTAAAGAGTATAGAATATATAATATGCTACTCGGGTTATTTTATTGCTATATTTGTGATTTTGGTAAAGAATGTAAAGTGATTAGTAAAGTGTGTATAAAAGAAGTAAAAAGTGGGCAATTAGCTCACTTTGTAGTGCTAGCACTAAGGAAGCTTTAAGTGCAAACTGGGCTTATAACTGTCGCGCATAGTATAAAGTAAGGGGACAAAACATTAATTGTAAAATTGTCTAATTTAAAAGCTAAAACATGGGAAGTTAAGCTTCCTTTATATATATGCTAAGAGCGGCTAATTACATGAGCACTATACGCCTGGGTGCGATAGTATAATTATAACGCTTTAGTTATAAGGATAAATTAGACTTTTGCTTAATTCTAAACTAAGTTCCTTTAGCTTACTAGGGAAGCACAAGTCCCTTAAGCTAGCTTACAAGTAGACTTATATAATAAGATTACCTTAGCCCTCTAATAAGCTATAGCACTTAACCTTTTAAGGCTTTATTTGTAACGCCGAACTAGCAACTAACGTCTCCTCTTTAAATTTAAAACTCCGACAAATTATTATTTGTAAAGAGCAATAACGCAAATTTGAAAAGTATTAGATTATATAAATTAATAGCCCTAATCCCGGAACAAAAACTAGTTTTAAGCCTACTTTTAAACCTAATTTCGGATCTATTTCGGCCTTTATTCCCCCTCTTTGTATAAGCCTTGCTTTAAGTACATTCCGCGCACAAGAGACTTTTACCCTTGCCCCTTATACAAAACGTCGAATTGCAAAACTTATAAATAAGTGCTTTAACTGCAAAAAGCTAAAGCACTTCTCCTTTAGCTGCCTTAAACTTAAGAGGCCCGATTTGCATAAAATCAAAAAGGGATTGTATAAACCTTTAATTAAAGAAGACTATACTAAGTCGGGAAACGAGGAACTTTAAGCAAAGACTCTTACTTAAAGTATATAGTTAATTATTTAAAAATTGACTTAAGTCGATTAATAAAAGGGTAACACTTTACTATTTCTTATACTTTATTAAAGAATAGATATAATATTATTATACTATTATTAATTAATACTAAAGCAAATAGTTTTGCATTTATTAATATTATATTTGCTAACTAGTTAAGCAATTTCTTAAATATTTAAACTTAACCCTTAAATTGTACAATTTAAGCTAAGGGTTTTAATAAAAAGACTAAAAAAGTAATTACTTACTTGCTAGTCTTAAACTTGACTATTAATAGCGGTTACTAAGAAGAGGTGCCTTTTTTAATTTTTAACTTAAGCAACTGTAATATTATTTTAAAGCTTAAATAAATAGCATACTTTAACGTGTAGCTAAATCTTAAAAAATGCAAGGTTATATAGCTTAATAACTTTACCCGGGAAGCACCCTCCTTTTGCAAGGAGATTCGTATTTAAAGAGCTTATTATAAGAAGTATACCCTTGCCGGGAATACTAAAAAGATATTATTAAGTGCAATTAAGCTATAAAATCGGAAGATAAATGCAAGCAATCTAAAGCTTACTCGATTTAGCAAATACTCTCTTATGCAAAACCCACAAATTAACTTATAAACTAAGATTTTAGCTATAAGAGCAGCAATTTTTAATTAAGACCGTCTTAAGAAAGAACTTGTATAATTAGCAAGAATAAACACAAGTGGGATATATAAGATTAGATTTGGCAAATATAATATAAATTATAACTACTTAAAAACTTATTATTACTACTTAATAAAGACTTATTAAAACTTAGCCCCCCGGAAAAGGACTTGCTAGTATTAGACATTATATATATTACTACTACTAGGATTAACTAGCACCTCTATAAAGAAGAGAATGTCTCTTTTTTTACTAGTTTATATAAATTAAATTAACTAATCCAAAAGAAAATAAACTAAGAGGACAAGGTTACTTGGGAGGAAATCCGAACAAAACTCTTTATATTTTATTAGCTATATAAGATAATCTTTTTAAAAGTAGCCTTTAATGTCCTTCCTTTGCACTATTTATAAAATTGCTAGATTTAACTAAAATCCTATAATACCTCAAAATATTCCCCCTTATAGCACTGGTTTATAAATAAATTATAAGCTATTAAATAGTACTTGTTAGATAACTTAAATAAGGGCTTTATAAAGACTAGCTAAGCCCCGTTTGCATTACTTACCCTTTTTATTAAAAAACTAGATAAGAGCTTACAGTTTTATATTAATTTCTATAAATTAAATGCTTTATCTTATAAAGACTAGTACCCTTTTCTATTAATCGATAAAACGCTTACGCGAATTAGTTAAGCTAAGATCTTTACAAAACTAGATATATAGCAAGCGTTTTACAAAATTCGAATGCACTTAGATTCCGAAGAATTAATTACCTTTTATATGCAATACAAATTATATAAATGCAAAGTTTTGCTATTTAGATTAATTAATAGCCCGGCTATATATTAATAGTATATAAATAATGTCTTATTCGACTACTTAACGATTTTTATATAATATACTTAAATAATATCCTTATTTACTCGGATAACTTGCTTTAATACTAAGAATACATGCAAAAAGTCCTCTAATGGCTTTATAATACTAGTTTATAAGCAAATATCTAAAAGAGCGAATTCGAGGTTACTTATACAAAATATTTAAGCTTTATTATAAGTATGCAAAGAATTAAAGTAAACCCGGATAAAATAGATATTATTTGCTATTAAGCTAAACTATATATAATAAAAAGGGTATAATTGTTTTTAGGTTTTTATAATTTTTATCGGCGTTTTATCCGAGATTTTAGGGTAATTTTTAAGCCTTTAACATGACTTACTTAATTGCATATACTGTTTATATAAGATAAGGCTTATATTAAAGCTTTTAAGGAGCTTAAATAAAAGCTTATTTTAGCTTTTATCTTTTAGTACTATAACTATGCACTAGAAATAAGACTAGAAACTAACGCTTCTAATAAAGTAATTGCTAGTGTATTATTACAATTGCACTCGGATAAAAACTAGTACTTAATTAAATACTTTTCAAAAATAATAGCCCCGGTAAAGCTAAACTACTAAATTTACAACAAAGAAATATTAGCTATTATATAATCCTTTAGCTATTAAAGACTAGAGCTATAAGGAAACGCAAAGCAAACTTAAGTATTTATAGATTATAAGGCTTTAAAATACTTTATAACTACTAAGCAATTAAATAGCCGCCAAGCCTGCTAAGCAAATTTACTTGCTAATTACTTGTTTATTATTATATACCGATTAAGAAAAGATAATATAAAAGCAAATATACTATCTTGCTAAGATTAAGATATAAAGCTATTAACTAATCTAAAAGCATATTTATATATATAGGCTTTACTTTAACCCGAATAAATCGATTTGCAAATTCGGGATAACCTAAAACTTTAACTTATAAAAGTAGTTATGCAAGAACCCTTATCCTTAATAAAACGGCTACTAGCCGCAAATCGAATATATAACTTATTATAAGCCTTACGCGCGCAAGCTACTAGTTCTTTAAAGGACTTTACCTTTGCAGATAAGCTACTATTATATTATAGAAGGCTAATAGTTTTTACAAATAATCAATTAATTGTAAATTTAATTTGCAAAGCTTATAATCAAATCTCTTTAGCTCACCCCGGCTATAGCAAAACAATTCGGGCTTTAAGCAAGAAATACTATTAAAGATAGCTAATAGTAAACGTTATATAATATATATAAAACTATTACGCATGCAAATAATCTTATATTTTAAAGGATTATACGCCTAAAATGTTATAGCCCTTGCTAATACCGGATAAGCCCTAATAGCACATTGCTATAAATTTCAAGTCATTTTTTAAAGCAAAAGATAACTATAATACAAGATTTGTTATTATTAACCGATTAAGCAAGCAAAGTATATTTATCCCTTGCTATAAGATAATAATAGCTTGTAATATAGCTTAGCTATATATTATATACGTATACTAGAATTGTGAAGCACCCTGGTTAATTATATCGGATCGAGGCCCCTAGTTTATATCCGATTTTTAAAACGAGTTTTGCCGGATATTAGGCATAAAGCTTAAGCTACTTACGGCATTTTACCCGCAAACGGACAGCCAAATAGAGATTATAAACTAACACTTAAATTAACGCCTTTGCTTGTTTATAAACTACTATTAAAAGAACTAGCCTTAACTAATACTAATTATAAACTACACGCAATTTACATTATAATATAATAGTATAAGCATATCTCTTGCTATACTACTAAACGGGTACAAGCCTTATATGTCCTTTAACTAAGATATATTAAAGGCAGCTATAGCTAAAGAGAAGCTTAACTATAAAGAAGCCTAATAAACGGTCTATAAATTGCAAGAAGCCTAAGAAACGGCCCGTATAATTATAAAACAAGCTTAAAAGAAGAAAGAATAGGATATAAACCGACACCGAAGGACAATTAATTTTAAGCCCGAGGACAAAGTCTAAATATTAACAAAAAACTAGAAGACTTAAAAGCTTAGCTATAAGCTCGACTACCAAATAGCAAGCCCTTATAAAATCCTCTGCTAAAGAGGGAACTTATACGAGGTTAAACTACCGGAATTAATAAAAATTTACCTTATATTCTTACCGGATAAGTTACAAAAAGCTAATAAGGACCCCTTACTAAGCTAATAGAATAAACCCCCGCTACTAATACAAGTTATAAATAACGAGGAGTAAGAGGTAAAAGAAGTAATAGCTATACAAAAAACAAGAAAGACATTATCTTATTAAGTAAAATAGGTTAGCTACAATAAAGACTTTAAATAGTACCCGGCTAATAATTTTAAGTATATTCCGCATAAGCTACAAAACTTTTACTTGTAAAACAAAGATTTACTAAAGCCCTTTAAGCTATTATAAGATTAAATTAAAATATAAGAAGACGGGGCTAACTTGTATAATAAATTAGAAAACGATATAAAGACTCTTAAAAGCTTAAGGGCAAGCTTTTTTAAAAGGGGGGAGTAATGTGATAGCTCTAGCTACCACGCTATGTGATAGTCCTTAAGGGCCTTAGGCTAAGGCCACGCTATATTACCTGATTACTTACTATGTATATAGCTTACTTCTTTCCCCCTTTACCCTCTTCTTCTCTCCTTAGCTTTAGATCTTCGAATATAGTCATATTATACAAGAGCTAGTATTATACCTTTACCCCTAGTAAAGTGTCTTATCCCATATGCTTTTGTCGGGTCATCATAGTATATGTCCTAGCAAACTTTTATAAAGATTAAGTGAGTTCATTTAAAGGAATATAGGTTTAATAGTTATTAAATGTTATTAGTCTTGTGGGGCAATAAGACATCGCAATAGCTCGATAGCGCCTTCTTAACTTATTAAATTAGCAAAATTTCCAAGGGATAATTCTAATAAATTAGTATAAGCTTATATTTAATGTCAAGGGCTAGCTATATAAATATCTTCGTTATTTAAAGAAGGTATTCGGGGTAATTTGTTTTGCTATAACTACTTATTGGCTTCTTAAAGCTCCTTAGCTATTTAAAGCTCTTAATAATGCGTTTATAACTAGTGTGCTAAGACTAATAAAGATAATATATATAATTTAGAGCTTATAATCGAATTTCGAGGTAATAAGTTAAATGTAAATAATTAATGTTTTAGTAAAGCTTATCTTTAGTTAAAAGTATTTAATTTAATTGCAATAAAAAAACTTTAGCTTATATTGCTTATAAGGCTAATAGCAAGGATATAATGTATTTATGTCTTATTTATCTCTAAGTAAATAGCTTTACAATTAAGTTAAGGATTTAATTGCAATTTTAGTCTTAGTTGCTTATAAGATAAGTTATTATACTCGAGTCCCTAGTAAAGCTTAGCTTTGGTGATATTTGCGACTAGCTTGCTAGCATAACATCGCGGCCGGCTACTAGTTGCTTAACGCTAGCTTTTTGCAGCTAAATAAGCGAGGCTAAGGGTTTTATATTTAATCTTATAAATAGTTCTTTAGTAAATTGACTATTAGTTGTATGTGGTTGGTTCCTCCCCTTTTTATGCTTCAAGGGCATAAAGGTAAAGTTATAAGGCTTAGCGCGCAGATATAACACAGTTAGCTTGTGGAATTTTTGTCTATCGGTCTCTTGCAAATCGGGTAAACCGTTTAACACGGTTTAACAGGTTATTGCTACTAAATGTCAAGATGCGGAATATCTAAAAGGACAATCTACTCGTTGAACTAAGCCGAGCCCTAATGGCTAGCTGGCTAGGTGACTAATCGATACATAGCTCCTTCCCTAGCTCTGGCTCCACCTTACAAAAGGGACCTATTTAGGCCCTCTCTGTTTTCGCCAGTTCCTTGCTTCTCTCCTTCAACTCCTAGCCACCCCGAGCTCCACATAGAATTCGAATTCGTTGCTGTTTGTTGGCTGCGAGGGCGATATTTAACTAGCCGGTCCCGAAGTATTGTAGTTTCTGAATTCAGAAATCCTCCAACTTATACACACCATATGAAGGCTCCTCGTATGGATGTGTTATGACTTAGCCGTCAATTATCTTACTAATCAATAAGATGCCACAATATCATCTTATTAATCAATTAGATGGTGTTTATAGCTAAGATATCTCATTCGTTAGTAAGATGATTTGATCATAAGGATCTTAGCTAATTATATAAGTACCGACTTAGCCGCTTCTTAGCCCTTGGCCCATCTACATCCTTTATTCCCTCTAAGAGTATATCTTCCTCCCTTCGTCTCTTCCGTCTTTGTACCTTCTTAAGGACTTCCTCAACCTCTTTTACTGCCTCAATTGATGCCCGCTTCTCTACAATAATCTCATCCAAAGTCTCTACTTTAAAAGAGAGACCCCTTTGCTTAGCCCACTCCTATTCCGCATCTTCTTCCTCTTCTATTGCTAATGCCCAATCATATTCCTTTCTTGCACCAAAGACCTTTCGTGCCTCATTTTCCACCGTATTACAGTCCTTTATATCTCGTTAATTATAATCAAAAACTAGGTTCTCCGACGCAAGCAATATACTCTCCTTAATTGCCTTTGCCTACTCCTTATCCTTATCTTATACAAAAAGTCCTTCTTTAAAAGCTTAAGATAATGCTATACTTTTATCGGAATTAGAGTATACACTTCTAGATGTCTTTTCATCGTCGTCAAAGTCTAGCTTTATAATAAGTTAATATTAACAAGCTTCAAAAACAAATATAAAGAAGAACTCACTTATAAGACACTTGCCTTCCTTCTATTTTCCCTTAGATTTAGTCTTTGCTTTAGCTTTTAATTTAGCTATAGCTTTTGCCGCTTATGCCGCTTTTTTCTTTTATCCTTTCGGTTAAAGTTTAGCGATAAAAGGTCGCTTGTAAATACGCATATAAGCTTAAAGAATGGATAGTTTTTCTATATTTGTAGGAATAGTTAAAATTGCAATGTCAAATCCTTTAAGCTTATTAAGGTTTTAGCCTTAGTAATAACTTTGCAAGATACCCACAATTGTCAACAACTAAAAAAGGCCATTTTAAATATAAATAATGCGACATAGTAAACAAACGGTTTCTCCTAGAAGCTTATACTTGCGATTTACTTTTAAAAAAACCATATTTCCGACTTTAAATAGCACTATAGGCTTGCTACCACGTATAGCCATCTTTTCGGCCCCTTTAGCATTATTTTTGTACACTCTTTCCTCGATAGCAATCTAAAGAGTATATTAGAAAAGCTATAATAATTGCTTAAAGTTATTATTCCCGATTGGGTTAGCGCCTCGCTTAACTTTAAGCAAGGGATTTTAGCTAATTAAAATAAGAGCCGAAACTTACCCGAATCACCCCTTCTTATTCTTTAAAATCAACTAACCAGTCTACTTAGACCTCTTTTAAGTTAGCCTATTAAGTTTCAAATCGAGGGGGGCGACCAAAGAAGACTTTGTACAATGTGACTTAAGAAGGAAGCGCGCTATAAGCTGTCGTATTAGTGATTCTAGCAATCTCTAAAAGCAAATAATATTAGCCGGTTTCTTTAGATAAGAGTCTTAAAGCCTGTAATCGACGCTTAAAAGATCTATTTGCTTTTTCCACAAAGCCTTAGCTTATAAGGTAATATAGGCTACTATTAATCAAGTAAATCCGG
>Ga0302221_10001224_pt1 | contig 16829 bp, 18 predicted proteins | sample II_Palsa_E2_1_FD_193517 | JGI IMG/M metagenome (GOLD analysis project Ga0302221, IMG submission 193517) | Peat permafrost microbial communities from Stordalen Mire near Abisko, Sweden - II_Palsa_E2_1 | ecosystem: Environmental > Terrestrial > Soil > Palsa > Peat permafrost | place: Sweden... | reverse complement strand
CAGGTAACTATAAAGTCCAGTACCGAATTGTACTTTCGGTTAAGTTGGAAAAAAGTTAATGTTTGATTTAATGGCAATACAGGCAGCATCATTGGGAAAATTGGTAAGCAAGGAAGTATTATTACAATAAAAGCCAATGTGCGTAATTGATATCTATTGTTTTTGATCCACCGTTCGACTCCAAAACCACCTGCAGCAAATAACATGGGATAAGCGCCAAACAGGTAGTAATTTTTGCCGCTCATTTCCATCAAAAAAAAGAATATAGCTATATAAGCAAATGCTAAAAATTGGTATTTGCGCAGCTTGAATGAGCATATTAAAAAGAAAAATCCGGTAAGCCACAACAAAATAAAACTTCCATTAACCATTACTTGCTGACTAATAAAATCTGTTGGTTTTATGTAATCCAGCTGCGTTTTTTGCAGCGTGCTCATATGAGTAATTACCGGCAAATGATGGGTGAATTGCCATATAATATTCGGCAAAAAAATCAGGAGTGCAACTAATACTGCGCCAAGCACATGTTTATTAAAAAGCAACCTGCGTTGTTTGGTAACTAGCAGGCCTATTACCAATGCAATGGCAAAAAAGCCCATGGTATACTTAGTAAGCAAGCCCAAGCCAATAGCAATGCCAATAAAATAAAGATATTTTACGGATGATGAGTTAATGTATTTCACCATTAAATAAACAGTCAGCACCCACCAAAATTGATCGAAGATGACAGGCTGAAGCAAATATTCTGAAGCGACAAAAGCTGGCGCTAATATGATTCCCAGGCAAGCTAATGCAATGGCAAATTTTCGCCCGCCTAATTCAACCGTAATTAGTCCGGTAAACCAAACTATCAGTCCGGCAAAAACAGTACAGAAAACGCGTGTAGCAAAAATAGAATTGCCGAAAAGGGTAGAGGATAGCTTTGCAATTACTGCAATAACAGGTGGGACTTCCTTATATCCCCAAGCTAAGTGATCGCCTAATGCCAGGTGTAAAAGTTCATCTCGCTGAAAGCCAAAATGGGGCATGGCAAACAAGTTTAATACAACTTTTATAGCTACAAATACAAGTATAAAACCAGTATAGGTCGATCTTCGATTTAAATACATTAATGTTATAGGTTGACTAAAGATAATTGTTTTAAAGTTAACTCAAAACAACAAAGGGTGAAGAACTATATATTGTTACATAGCTATTCACCCTTAATTATTATTTTTTTGATGTATTTAGATCCTTTTAATGTCGGCACCTAAAGCACGGAGACGTTCGTCTATATGCTGATAGCCTCTTTCTATCTGTTCGATATTGTAGATGGTTGATTTTCCTTGTGCGGATAAGGCCGCTATCAATAATGAAACCCCTGCACGGATATCAGGCGATGTCATAGATATACCACGAAGCTTTACCTGGTGATCTAAACCGATGACTGTTGCACGATGTGGATCGCAAAGAATGATTTGAGCGCCCATATCTAAAAGCTTATCTACAAAGAACAAACGGCTTTCAAACATTTTTTGATGGATCAATACCGAACCTTTGGCTTGTATAGCTACTACTAACACAATGCTCAGTAAATCTGGCGTAAAGCCCGGCCATGGTGAATCGGCAATGGTCATGATAGAGCCATCGATAAAAGTATCTATCTCGTAATGATCCTGTGCGGGAATATAAATATCGTCACCACGCAATTCCAATTTTATACCTAACCGACGGAATACATCGGGGATCATCCCCAATTCCTTATAATGAACATTTTTGATGGTGATCTCAGAGCCTGTCATAGCTGCTAAGCCAATGAATGATCCTATCTCAATCATATCCGGAAGCATCCTGTGTTCTGTGCCCCCCAATTTTTTCACACCTTCAATGACTAATAAATTCGAGCCGATACCCGAAATTTTTGCACCCATGCGATTAAGCATTTTGCAAAGTTGTTGCAGGTATGGTTCGCAAGCTGCGTTGTATATAGTTGTTGTGCCTTCGGCTAAAACGGCTGCCATCACAATGTTGGCAGTACCGGTTACTGATGCTTCGTCCAGCAACATGTAAGTACCTTTTAGATTAGAGGCATCTACATTAAAAAAGCCATTTTCGGGATTGTAATGGAATTGTGCACCCAGTTTTTCGAAGCCCAAGAAGTGAGTGTCTAACCTGCGACGGCCGATTTTGTCACCACCCGGCTTTGGAATAGAGGCTTTACCAAATCTCGCCAATAACGGGCCTACGATCATGATAGAGCCGCGTAAACCGCCACCTTTTGATTTAAAGGCATCGGATACGAAAAAATCCTGGTCGATATTTTTAGCTTCAAAGGTATAGGTGTCAGGAGCAATTTGCTCAACCAGCACACCCATGTCTGCAAGCAATTCTATTAGCTTATTTACATCCTTAATATCAGGGATATTACTTACCGTAACTTTTTCTTCGGTTAATAAAACTGCCGAAAGTATTTGTAAAGCTTCGTTTTTTGCACCCTGCGGGGTTATTTCGCCTTTTAAAGGCTTGCCACCAATTATTTCAAAGGCGTTATTCATAGTAGTATATTGGTTGATGGTTTGTAGTTCATGATCAGTTATTGATTGCTTATATTTCTATCAGCAATACTCATGCAAAGATTAAAAATAAATCTGTTACCATGAACCAACAACAACAAACCACGAACCAAAACTTATAAACAAAAATTAGTATTTACGGGTACCGCCGCTACCGCCACCACGGTTACGGTTATTTTGGTTGTTGTTATTGCGCGGATTGTTGTTGTTTGTACGACCAGTACCACCGCTGCCGCCGCGATTATTTTGATTATTACTGCGCCCCCTGTTGTTATTATTGGTGTTAGATTGTGGCGCAGGGCGATATTCAACCCGGTTGAGGTTGATGCCTTCTTCAGCTTTTAACTCACCGCCAGACATGGCGTAAAGATCGGCCAAAATGCTTTCGTCTGTAACCGAATCTTTGTTCCATTGTACATAAGCCATTTTCATAAAATTGGCTATAGACTGGATCATGTATTTTTTGCGTTCAGGCTCTTCAATAGCCTTAGCCTTCTCAATCATTAGCTCAATGGTTTTGCCATAGTGCTTATATTTTATGCGCTGATTTGGGTAACGCAATGGTTTTGGTTTAAGATGTACAGCCTCAGGCGTTGGTTTCGGGTACGGTGCGTCTACATCAATCTGATAATCAGATATAATGTGCAGGTGATCCCAAAGCTTGTGTTTAAAATCAGCAACGTCACGTAAGTGGGGATTTAAAAAGCCCATTAAGTCAATAACTACCTGTGCGTAGCGGTTACGTTCTTCTTTAGTTGGCAGTGCAACAATGTATTTAACCATGTTTTGTACGTTGCGGCCATATTCCGACAGGATTAGTTTATTCCTGGTTGAATTATAATCAAATATAGGCGTGTTGTCTTGAGCCATATAATTTTATGTTTTTATGAAAGTTTTAAATTTAGCCAGGAATCTTTCCCGGATTAAACAGGGCAGACGGCTAAAAATTGAATTATTGTATAATGAAGAAGCACAAATGTAATGTATTGATTTGAAAGAAACAAATTAGTGATTTGAGGCTGGGGATTAGAGATTGGTTAACTTGAATTTCTTGTAAATGTAAAGTAAACGATAGGTTTTGCTTTGAGATTAGTTGTAAATTAGCCATACTAAAATAAACGTAATGGCGGAGCAAGTGATTATTACCAAAATTGATATTTATAGGTTTAGTATACCCATGGTGCCTTTTACCATTGCTACCGGCACTATGGAGCATGCGCAAAATGTATTCATCAGGGTGCATACCGATGCCGGATTTTATGGAGTTGGTGAGTGCTCGGCTTTCCCGATGATTGTTGGCGAAACGCAGGATACTTGTTTAGTTATGGCCAAAGAGTTTGCCAAATTGTGGATTGGTAAGGATGCGCTTGATATAGAATGCCGTTTACAGGATCTTCATAATTTTGCAGCATGGAACACTACGATAAAAAGCGCTTTTGATATGGCGCTATATGATATTGCTGCTAAAAATGCCAACCTGCCATTATATCAATTTTTAGGTGGCGAAAAGCGGGTGGTGGAAACCGATATTACCATTGGGATTGCCACCCCTCAAATTATGGCCGAGAAAGCTGCTGAGTTTAAAGCCTTAGGTGCACATATATTAAAGGTGAAATTGGGTAAAGGTGCAAAGGAAGATGTGGAACGAATAAAACTGATACGTAAAGCTGTTGGTAGCAACATGAAAATTCGGGTAGATGCTAACCAGGGTTGGAGTTTTGATGCGGCAGTTTTTGCCCTGCAAAGTTTAGATGAATATGATATTGAGTTTTGCGAACAACCAATGCGTGCTTGGAGAGATGATCGTTTACCCGAACTGATGCAATTATCGCCCGTAAAAATTATGGCAGATGAAAGTGTATATAATCACCATGATGCCAGGCGGCAGATAAACAGCCGGTCGTGTGATTATATCAATATAAAGCTAGCTAAATCAGGTGGGATATTCGAGGCTATAAAAATTCATGATGTGGCTGCTGAAAAAGGTGTTGCCTGTATGATGGGGGGGATGTTAGAGAGTCGCATTGCTTTAAGTGCTAAGCTGCATTTTGTGTATGCTAGCCCCAATATCAAGTTTTATGATATGGATACCTGTATGCTTGGTCATAAGATCGACCCATGCATTGGCGGTGTAACTTATGATGGCTACTTATTAAATATCGACAACACCGTAGGAATTGGCGCAGATGCGAATGAGGGGTTTTTGAAAGGATGTGAAAATATTGAGATCAAATAACATATCTTACCCGATATAAACAAAAAAGGCGCCTGAATCAGGCGCCTTTTTTGTTATTTGCTTTCGCTTAATTCAGCAAAGTATTTATGGAATAATGGAATGGTTTCAATCCCTTTATAATAATTGTATATATCGTACTTTTCATTTGGTGAGTGCAGTGCATCACTATCCAGGCCAAAGCCCATCAGCACGGTTTTAATGCCTAATTCAGCTTCAAATAAAGCTACAATAGGGATGCTGCCACCACCACGAGTTGGGATTGGCTCTTTACCAAATGATTCAGCAATGGCTTTTTGCGCTGCTTTGTAAGCAATGCTATCGGTAGGAGTAACAACAGGCTCGCCACCATGGTGAGGAGTTACGGTTACCTTTACTGATGCTGGCGCAATACTTTCAAAATGTTTGGTGAATAACTCGGTTATCTCTTGAGATGTTTGATTAGGTACTAAACGCATAGAGATTTTGGCATTAGCTTTTGATGGCAGCACGGTTTTGGCACCTTCGCCAATGTAGCCGCCCCATATGCCATTTACTTCGAGTGTTGGGCGGGTGCCGGTGCGCTCCATGGTAGTATAACCCTTTTCACCCCAAACTTCGGCTATATCAAGGTCTTTTTTATATTCTTCTTCATCGTACGGGGCGGAATTTAATGCGTCGCGCTCTGCCTGGGTAAGGTTTATCACTTTATCATAAAAGCCAGGGATATTTACATGATTATTTTCATCATGTAATGATGCGATCATTTTAGCTAAGATAGTAGCAGGGTTTGCAACTGCACCACCGTAAACACCGGAGTGCAAATCCCGGTTCGGGCCAACAACTTCAACCTCTAAATAAGAGAGGCCACGTAAGCCGGTTTCCAATGATGGGTTTTCCATGCTGATCATCGAAGTATCAGATATCAATACCACATCAGCTTTTAGGCGATTTTTGTTTTCTTTTACAAAAATGCCCAGGTTGTTTGATCCAACTTCTTCTTCACCTTCAATCATAAATTTGATATTACAAGGTAAAGTGCCGGTTTGCATCATCAGCTCAAAAGCTTTTACATGCATATAAAACTGGCCTTTATCATCGCAAGCACCGCGGGCATAAATTTTACCATCGCGTACAGTAGGCTCAAATGGTGGTGTTTTCCATAATTCCAAAGGATCTGCTGGTTGCACATCATAATGACCATAAACTAAAACAGTTGGTTTTGAGGCATCAATAATTTTTTCGCCATAAACAATAGGGTAGCCTGCTGTTTGGCAAACCTCAACCTTTTCGGCACCGGCATCGAGGAGTTTTGCAGCAACGTAATCAGCCGTTTTTAATACTTCGGGTTTGTATTTAGGATCAGCGCTTACAGATGGGAAACGCAATAGGTCAAATAATTCATCTAACAAACGTTGTTTGTTGTCTTCTACATACTGTTTTATGGTCTGCATATATATATTGGATTTGCTACAAATATACTTTATTGCCCCGACCCATAAAGCTAAAAGAACATCGAATATTTAAAAATGCAAAAAGAACACAATTTAACACGGCCCCAACCTGCAAGCTAATAGCAAGCAGGTATTATCGTTTATTACAGCCTACCGTATTGTAAGCTGTAATGATTGTTATTAAGGTTTAAATCAATAGTTGTAAACCATGTAAATGCGTATGGATATAAAATTTATTAGTCAGCTGTAGCAATACTTACGGTTGGAGTGTTGCCGCTTTTTACTGCAAAATCAGCTTTGTTTATTTTTAATAATGTTATAGTAGTAGCAGGTGTTGTTTGTTTTGCACTTAAGCAATATGCTGTTAAACCTGATGATACAATTATTGCTGTTATGATGATGATCTTTTTCATGTAATTAATTTTAAGGGATGTTATTAAAAATAATGTTAAGCTAATTTAGCATCGCCATTGCCTAAATTCTTTTTGTCATCGCCATTACCCAGGTTTTTCTTGTCGTCGCCGTTACCCAAATTCTTTTTATCGAAAGAAGCTAATTTAGCATCGCCATTGCCTAAATTCTTTTTGTCATCGCCATTACCCAGGTTTTTCTTGTCGTCGCCGTTACCCAAATTCTTTTTATCGAAAGAAGCTAATTTAGCATCGCCATTACCTAAATTCTTTTTGTCATCGCCATTGCCTAAGTTTTTCTTATCGTCGCCGTTACCCAAGTTCTTTTTATCAATAGAAGCCAATTTAACATCACCATTACCTAAATTCTTTTTATCGTCGCCATTACCCAGGTTTTTCTTGTCGTCACCGTTACCTAAGTTCTTTTTATCGATAGAAGCCAATTTAGCATCACCATTACCTAAATTCTTTTTATCGTCGCCATTACCTAAGTTTTTCTTGTCGTCACCGTTACCCAAATTCTTTTTATCGATAGAAGCCAATTTAGCATCACCATTACCTAAATTCTTTTTATCGTCGCCATTACCTAAATTTTTCTTGTCGTCACCGTTACCCAAATTCTTTTTATCGATAGAAGCCAATTTAGCATCACCATTACCTAAATTTTTCTTATCGTCGCCATTACCCAGGTTTTTCTTGTCTTTACTTTCTGTTTGGGTAGATGCTGGCTTTGCAACTGTTTTTGCGTTTGTTAATAAACCTGTAGTTAAAAATAATGCTGTTGCTATAAATATCTTTTTCATGTTTTTTGTATGATTTGTAATTTTAATTGGGGTTGTAACTTGTTATTTGTATTGTTTGTTGATGTATTAATCTCCGCTGGCTAACTCTTTTTTACAGTCATAAAAACTTTGTTTTATTACAGCCGAAGTAGGTTGGACACTTTTTTGATTTACACATAGTGTTAAAATGCCCGATGTAAATATTACTGCTACTGCTATTATTATTTTTTTCATGATTTTTTTATTCTAAGAGTTAATATGCCGTTGTTATATTTATATAATTAGTCTCCGCTAGCAAGTTCTTTGCTATAATTTGACAATGTTGCTTTGGTGATCAGTGGTTGAGCGGTTTTAGTAGTGCTGTTTGTTTTAGTTTGCGAAACCAGTACCCCTGTAGTAAGTACTAATGCTGCTGCGATGATGAATTTTTTCATGATTTATTATTTTAAATATTTTAATTTCTTGATTTACCCCAGTTAATTAGTCGCCACTTGCAAGCTCTTTGCTGTCACTTGATAAAGCTGATTTAGTAATTAGTGGCTGAGCAGTTTTAGTTGTGCTGTTTACTTTGGTTTGCGAAGCCAGTATACCTGTAGTAAGTACTAATGCTGCCGCGATGATGTATTTTTTCATGATTTTCTTATTTTAAATATTTTAATTTCTTGATTTACCATTTAATTAGTCGCCGCTTGCAAGCTCTTTGCTATTGCTTGATAAAGCTGATTTAGTGATTAGTGGCTGAGCAGTTTTTACTTTAGTTTGCGAAGCCAATATGCCTGTAGTAAGTACTAATGCTGCTGCGATGATGTATTTTTTCATAATTTTATTTTTGAATCTCTTTAATTTTTATTGTTATAATAACACTTTGGTAATATTAACCTGTTGGTGTGTTTATATCACATCCAAACATTTTAAACGTTTGTTAAAAAGGTAGTTATGCATTTTTTTTAAGATTTAGGGATTAATAGGGGGATTATTAAACTGTATATTTTTTATAATAATTATTAAAATTTATAACAAAAAATTACCTGATTTGATTTTAAATGAAACCCCAAACCTGTAATTTTCGTATAGGTGGGAGCATAAAAAAGACATCATTAGGTAAACTTATATTGATAAGTAATTGATTATCAATTTATTGTACAGAATCCGTTAAATTGGTTTAACTGTATTTAAGCGAAATATAGCTATTTTATTAATAATTATAAACTAAATAGTTGTACGGGTATAATTTTATTAGTGTTGTTTTTCTTATCTTAGGGTGAAAAAAGGCCTACGCAACTTAAATGAAAAAACTTTATTCAGTTTTAATCTTTCTATTACTTGCTCTTTCTGTACATGCGGCAGACGGTGTGAAAGATTTAATGTCCCAGGATACGAATACTGTAAAAAGCCTCAATAAACAGGCCTATGAAGTTAGGTTAACAAATCCTGAACAAACGATTAGTGCAGGGAATAAAGCATTAAATCTTGCGATAAAATTAAATTATACAGCTGGGATAGGTGAGGCTTATCGTGTTATGGGATTAGGCCAATTTTATCTGAATTTACCTGAAGACGCGATTAATAGTTATATTAAATCTTTAGACATTTTTACTAAAGAAAATAATTTAAGAGGAATTGCTAAGGTTTATAACAATATTGGTAGTTTGTATAGAGATAATGATTACGATAGATCATTAGAATTTTTTCAAAAGGCTTTAGAAATCGGTAACAATCTTTCAGATAAATCATTAATAGCTACTTCATACTTAAACTTAGGAAATTTTTATTTTCGAAAGAAAAGCTTTAGCCAGGCATTAAAGTATTATAATGATAGCGAATATCTATTTGAGATATTAAAAGATTCAGTAAATCTTATACAATGCCAACAAAATAAAGGTGTTGTTAATTTTAATATTCATCAGTATGGTTTAGCTGAGAAATTATTAAACGATGCCAACAATAAGGCCAAAGATAAAGACCTGAACGAAGCTGTAGCAAGTATTGATTTAACCTTAGCTGATTTATATACAGCTGAGGGGAAATTCGATTTGGCTGAAAAAGCAGTAACAGAAGGATCGACATATGCATTAATAACTAAAGATGCTGAAATGCTACATGATTTTATATATACTCATTATCAACTTGAGTATAAGCAAAAAAACTATCAACTTGCTGTAGTGGATTTGAGCGAGGTTTACCATCAGGATAGCGTAGCTAAAAAAACAAATTTATTATCGCAATTAAACTTGTTTGAGGTTAAAAACAAACAGGAGGAAGAACAAAAAGAAAATGAACTGAATATAAAACGTATCCAGTACGATAATATCAGATTTTGGGGAACTGCAATTGTTGCCGGGTTGTTATCGGTAGTGATAGCACTGCTTTTTAGCAATGTTAAACGTAAGGCAAAAACAAACTTCCAACTTACTGCATTAAATAGTGAGGTTTCGCGCCAAAAAGATAACCTTGACCGTGTAAATCATCATTTGGAAGAGATCATTGATGAAAGAACCAAAGATCTTCAGATCAAAAATAAAAAGCTGTCTGAATACTCCTCTTATTTATCGCACCAGATACGCGGACCTATTGCTACCCTTAAGGGCTTAATGAATCTTGAAAAAGAAGGCTTAGTTGATAAGCAAGAATGCATTAGTATGATGGACAAATGCGTACTTGAAATTGACGAGAAGATAATTGAGATGAGTGATATGATGCATGATATAAAGAGTACATTATAATACCATTTTCCCTTATATCTCTTACGAAGCCATAGGCAGGCTGGCATGTATTTGTGCCTCTAACAAACCAAGATACATGCAATACCAGGATATCATGTGCAGGATAAGTATTTCGCGGTGTTTTTGATAGCCATTTGTTTCAAAGGCTAAAATTTTTTTACCGGCTGTTACGAAAAAATGTCTTTCGCCTTTGCTGGGCTTAAATTTTGATTTAATGCCGTTATAAACCCTAACTTTTAACTTAGTGTTGGGATCGTGGATAACACTGCCTTTAAGCGGTGTATTATTTGCAATGGATAACAGATAATTTGCCATAACATAAGTTTATACACTTATGTTGCAATTTTTACTCCAAAGCGATAGGAGCGCCTAAATTAGATATGAATTTTTAATAAAGTGATAAATATATTAATCTTCACTTAAAGTTTTAATGTGAAGATTAATATAAGTGGCTTTATGAAAAATAATTAACATAAAAAAGTGTCGGTTTAACTAAACAGGCAATCTTTAAACAGCTACAGAAGTTTTATTTCTCAGTTCTTCATATAGCAATATAACTTTGCGTTGCAGAGTGGCTATTTCAGTTTCTCTATCTACAAGTTTCTTTTGAGCTACACTTAGGTGAGAAGGTTCGTGTTCAGCTTCTTTAATATCCATTGCTAATAAATAAACTACGCTAACTTCAAAAACATTGGCAATTTGTTCAAGGCGTGATAAGTTGATATCAGTTACGCCTGTTTCTATTTTAGAAAAAGCTGGGATAGAAATGCCCAAACGATCAGCTACATCTTCCTGGCTCCAGCTGTGTTGGTGTCTAAGCGTCCTGATGTTCATTCCAACAGATTTGTTAGTTCTTTTTTTTGCGTTATCGTTCATTTTTAATTCTCAATTAATTAGTCAAGGGAAAGGGATACTTTAAGTTAACTAAAGTTATGCCAAGTTTAATTTAATACTAATTGAGAATAAAATGAGATGTTTGGGGAAATAAAATTGACAAATTGTGTAATTATTTCCCCAAAAAGTGTGGAATTTATGCAATGATACCTATGCGCCAATAATGCTCAATTTGGCAAATTTTAACAGTAATTGTTTCTGCCCAATTTCTTTAAAGAAAATAGTTGCTTTAACGTCAGGTTTATTTCCTTCAAGGCTAATTACTTTTCCAAAGCCGAAACGTTCATGTTCAACTTCCATACCCACTTGCAGGTTTGAAGTATCCGAAGGCTTAAAGCCAGCGGATGGTACATGTGCCTTTGCCAATAACGATGTTGTTTTAACCGGTGGGGCTGATGCCGCTTTTGGTTTTGAGAAGGTATCGCCACGCCTGCTCCAGGCTTCACGGTCATCATCGTAGCTACTGCCGCCTTTGGTGGGCTCTGGTTTAGCGGTGAAATCAAGCTCAAGGTATCGGGCATCAACCTCATCTAAAAAACGACTTGGTTCACAGCTAATTAAGGTGCCGAATTTAAAGCGGGATGTAGCATAGCTTAAAGTAAGCCTGTTCTCAGCCCGGGTTATAGCCACGTAAAATAAACGGCGCTCTTCTTCAAGGTCACTGCGCGAGTTGAGTGCCATTTGGGATGGAAAAAGGTTTTCTTCTAATCCAACCACATGCACTTGCTTAAATTCAAGCCCTTTAGATGAGTGGATGGTCATTAAAGATACGGTATCAGCATCTTTATTCTTATCGTTATCGTCATTGGTAAGCAAGGCAATATCCTGCATAAAAATATCAAGGCCTTTTTCCTCAATATCCTCACGTTCCGAAAACTCCTTGATGCCATTTAATAGTTCCTGAATATTTTCATAACGGTTAAGTCCTTCTACAGATTTATCCGCGTATAGATCTTTTAACAAGCCAGAGTGCTGGGCGATATGTAACGCCGCTTCATACGCCGAAAGATTTTTGGCTATCACCTGGAAACTCTGTATCATCGTAGCAAAAACGCTAACTGATGCAGAAGTACGGCCGTCTAAGTATTGTGCCGGGTTAATAATAACCTCAAATGGCGTAATGTTATTTTGATCAGCGCTTACAATAATACGGTCTACTGTAGTATCTCCTATGCCACGACGTGGATAGTTGATTACACGCTTTAATGCTTCTTCATCATTAGCATTAAAGGTAAGACGGAAATAGGCTATCAGATCCTTGATTTCCTTGCGCTGATAGAAGGACAATCCACCATATATCTTATAGGGAATCCCCAATTTACGCAATGCCTCTTCCATTGAGCGTGATTGCGCATTGGTACGGTATAGAATAGCGAAATCATGCCATTTTAAGCCATGTGTGGTGCGCTGAAACATAATTGCTTCAGCAACCTGTTTGCCTTCTTCATTATCGCTGAAGGCGCGCATTACCTTGATCTTGTCACCGGCTTCTTTTTCAGAGAACACATTCTTTTTAAGCTGTTCCTTATTATTGGCGATGATGCTGTTGGCAACGTTTACAATGTTTTGAGTAGAGCGGTAGTTTTGTTCCAGCTTGAAAATTTTCAAGTCAGGGTAATCCTTCTCAAAATTTAATATGTTCTGGATGTTGGCGCCACGGAAAGCATAAATACTTTGGGCGTCATCACCTACAACACAAATATTCTCATTAACAGCGGCCAGTTTCTTAACAATCAGGTATTGAGAAAAGTTAGTATCCTGATACTCATCCACCATCAGGTATTTAAACTTGTGCTGATATTTATTCAGCACTTCAGGATAAGTCTTCAGCAATTCATTGGTTTTATAAAGCAAGTCGTCAAAATCCATCGCACCGGCACGGTAACAGCGGGTAGCATAGGTTTGATAAATCAAGCCTAATTGCCCACGCCCGCTCGAAATATCATCAGCCTGGATTTGCTCATTCTTTTGATATTCCTGCCATGATACCAGGTTGTTTTTTGCTGCCGAGATCCTGTTAAGTACAAGGTTTGCACTATACAGCTTATCATCAAGGTTCATCTCTTTAAGGATGGCCCTTAACACGCTCTTGCTATCGTCGGTATCATAAATGGTGAAGTTGTTGGGGTAGCCTAATTTATCAGCCTCAACCCTTAGTATCTTGGCAAAAACCGAGTGGAAGGTACCCATCCAAATGTTTTTGGCTTCGGGGCCTACCAGGTTGGTGATACGCTCGCGCATTTCGCGGGCGGCCTTGTTGGTAAAGGTTAGTACCAGTATGTTAAATGAGTCTACTCCGTTGCGGATCAAATGCGCCACGCGAAAAGTTATAACGCGTGTTTTGCCTGATCCGGCGCCTGCAATAATCATTACCGGGCCATTAATTTGCTCTACCGCACCGCGTTGTTCCGGGTTTAATCCCTCTAAATAATCCAAATCTTTTTCCTCTTTTCTGTATGGCGAAATTAAGGTTTTGGGGCGAAAGCTGAAAGTGAAAACCGAAACTTAAACGATGTTTCATTTTTTACAGATCATTAGTATTTTAGATAAACAGGCATACCGGAACAGCGCCCGAACACTACCCGAACAAGCCGAAACACACCGAAACAAGCCCGAACACACCGGTACAAACTGAAACAAGCCCAAACATTAAATCTATTAACAATCAATATGTTAAGCGTAAAACCTTGTTTCATGCCTGAAACAAGATTTTGATTTAATTGGTTGATTTAAAAGTGTTTATTAATTGGCTGTTTCAGGGTATGAAACAGCATGGCCCGAGGCTACATGAGCTGCCAATGGGAAACGCCCTATAACATTTAACTAATTAACCGTATTTTTGCAGCGATATGAAAATGCCCAAACTTGCCGACCTGATTTTATTTGAAAACGATGATATTATTGTTGTAAACAAACCACCGTTCATCAGTTCGCTGGATGAGCGTGAGGGCGGCGACATTAACATGCTGCGCTTGGCCAAACAATACTCCGATGATGCGCAAATTTGCCACCGTTTGGATAAGGAAACCTCAGGTGCTTTAATTATCGCCAAAAATCCCGAGGCTTATCGCCACATCAGCATGCAGTTTGAAAAGCGACAGGTAAAAAAGGTGTATCATGCCATAATAGAAGGTACACACGTTTTTGAAGAGTTATTTATCGACCTGCCTATATTAAATGTGGGTAAAGGATCGGTAACCATCAGCAGGCAGGAGGGCAAACGTGCCGAAACCTGGTTTCAGTCATTAAAATACTTTAAGCACTATACTTTGGTGGAGTGCCGCCCGGTGACGGGCCGTATGCACCAGATCCGTATCCACCTGGCTACCCAAAGGGCATCCATAGCAGGGGATGAGATGTATAAAGGCAAACCCGTTTTCCTTTCGGCCATTAAACGGAAATATCACCTGGGGAAAGATCAGGAAGAATTGCCTATCATGAAACGTTTTGCCCTGCACGCTTACGAAGTGACGTTTAAAATACTGGACGGCACACCGGTAACCATCCACGCACCGTATCCAAAAGATTTTGAAACGCTGCTGAAATTGCTGGAGAAATTCGATAGTTAGAATAATGATTCGATTTTTGTAAGAATATGCATATATTTATAATCAAACCTTATTATCATAATGAATACTAGTATTAAAATTGTTGAAGTTGAAAGCTTTCCAGATTTTCTAGTTGAAATAGAAAAAATATTTGCTACTAATAATAATTTATGGTTTAGAGGAACCGAAAGTGTTAGCTATACTTTATCTCCATCTATTTATAGGGGTAAATTTAAACCAGATTTTGAAGAAAATTTTCAAAATAAATTTAAATCTAGATCACTACCCTTTTTTAAAGATCGGCCAATAGAAAATTATTGGGAATGGTTATTTATTATGCAACATCATGGAGTTCCTACTAGATTATTAGATTGGTCAAACAGCGCATTAATTGCTTTGGGTTTTTCAATCTTGTTTAATACAAAAGATGTAAATGAAGATGCAGTATTATGGTGTTTGAACCCTGAAAAGTTGAATCAAGCAACAAGAGTAAATTTGACGCCCAACGATATTATTCCAGATATAGTTTCTAGTAAGAATGCACAGGCATCATACAAAATCGATGCAGCCGCTAAAGCTGAATATCCTATCGCAATTACAGGACCAATAAATAACGATAGAATTGCAGCTCAAAAAGGAGTGTTTACCTTGTTTCCAAATACAGACATTTTTAATTTGGAAGATAAAAGCTTAGCACATGATTTTTTAACGTTAGTTAAAATTAAAAAGGATTCAATAGCTAAATTTAAAACACAGTTATATTATTTAGGCATCACAGAAAGTTCGATTTACCCTGATCTAAATCATTTAGCATTAGAAATTAGAAGAGAATACCTTACAACACTAACTGTAGAATAAAATGTTTAAAATTATAAAGAACGACGAGTTCGAGGCTGTGTCAATTAAATCTATTAGAAAGATTGAAAACAAGATAGATTTTTCTCCAATCTATCAGAGATATGGTAATATATGGAGTATTGAGAAAAAAAAGCTTTTAATAGACACTATTTTAAATGGTTTTGATATACCCAAATTTTATTTTAATTATTTTATTGAACTGAATAATGTATTAAATCCCAATGAATATTTATATGCAGTAATTGATGGTAAACAAAGATTGGAAGCTGTTTTAGAATTTCTCTCTGATAAATTTACTTTAGATTCAGAATTTATATATTACAATAATCCGAGCGTAGATTTAAAAAAACTAAATTTTTCGGAAATTGCTTACAGATTCCCGGAAATTTCTTCAGTTATAGAAAATTATATTCTTGACGTAGTATACATTATTACAGATGAAGAAGATAAATTAGAAGAATTATTTTTAAGGTTAAATGGTGGGAATGCGTTAACAAATGCAGAAAAAAGGAATGCTATTGGAGGTTATTTAAATGTTAAAATAAGAGAAATTGTAGGTGGAAGTAATTTTTTTCTAGATAAACTTCGATTTAAAAATCCTAGGTATCAATACCAAGACTTATTGATTAAATTAATATTTATTGAAGCTAATAATAGCTTAGTTTCATTGACAAATTCATCATTAGAAAGGTTTGTCCGTTTAAATATTAATCAAAGTAATATAATAGATACTGTTATTTTTAATACTTTATCAGTATTAAGGATTTTAGTAAATGTATTTCATGACAAGGATGTTTTATTAAAAGGTAAAGGGATAATACCTGTTTATTATTATTTTATATCTAGATATAATCCTGAACTTTCAAGCGTTAGAGATTTTTTAGAGAAATTTGAAAATTTAAGAGATGAAAATAGAAAGAATGAAAACCCGAATCCATTACTAATTGATTTTGACAGACGAAACCAACAAGGTGTTTATCAAGATAAATCATTAAATGAACGGTTTGAAATTTTAGTTAGATATTATAAACTATTTTTGGTGGATAATCAATTGACTTTAAGAAATCTTCCTTCTACCGATGATATTGAATTAGAGGACGATGATGAAAATGTAATATGACAAATGTGAATTGAATTAGGATGTAGAGTAATAAACATCCTAATTCAACAATACTACTTAACCTTCAACATATTATTCTCCCTGTTCATATCCGGTATCGCGTGATCCGGGTCTATAGTCACGCTTTCAGCTTCCGACGTTGTAGGGATTGTAAATGTGATGGCTTTATCCTGTAACCAGGTTTCAACCGGTAATTTCATACGGTATTTACTGCCATCTTTTAGCTTTACTTCAATAGTGAAAGGCATAGCCATTTGTTCCTTATTAGCAACAGTT
>Ga0302221_10001219_pt1 | contig 16909 bp, 6 predicted proteins | sample II_Palsa_E2_1_FD_193517 | JGI IMG/M metagenome (GOLD analysis project Ga0302221, IMG submission 193517) | Peat permafrost microbial communities from Stordalen Mire near Abisko, Sweden - II_Palsa_E2_1 | ecosystem: Environmental > Terrestrial > Soil > Palsa > Peat permafrost | place: Sweden... | reverse complement strand
TAGCAATTATACCTCTATTCTAGTTATGTGTAGCACTAGTAGAGAACCTCTAAAAACCTCCAAAATCGACAGAATTTAGCAGTCTCCTTGGCGCCCCACCACACTATACAAACTACTTACAAACACATATTTATTTGGCCCTCGAATAAAGAGAAAACAAATAACAAATTCTATATAATTATATCCTTTTATACAACAAAAGAGACACAAGCTTATATAGCTAGGATCACTTGCTTCCTTATCACTTAATATCTCCAAAATCGACCCGACAATAGAGTAATAGCAATTCCAGTTAGCCTCTACTAACCTCTTTATATCTTCTTATATATTACCTTTACTCGAGTCTTTTCTTACTATTAAATGACTAGATATAGCTATAGCTAGAATATATAATATGCTAACCAATTAGGGAGACGCGATTGCTAATTGCATATATGAGTATAATAGCACTTATAGTACTTCTTCTTTTATTAGACAAATTGAGACAGCTTTCAAAGGTATTAGCATTGATTTACTATTTCTAATTTAATAGCTTTTTGCAATTGAGTTGAGAATTATATAAATGGTTACTAATGTCTTGGAAAAGGAGGCTAATATTATAGCAATATTTGAGAAGGATAATAAAGCTATGCAAGATAATGTTAAAGTAGTTATTAACTTCTTTAAAGAACAATTCCTTATTGTTGATTTTATAATAGTTAAAGCTTTGGATTATATGCAAACAAAGGAGTTAGCTTAAAAGAAAGACAAATCCTTTAATAAATATTATTGTCGATTTTAAAGCCTTATATTAAAGCTTAGTATTACTAATTAGAAGAAGGATAATTTATTAATAAAGAAATTAGAGGCTAATATCTTAAAGGAATTAGTAGATAACTTGATTAGAGGCTTATATAATAATAAGCTCTAGTAATCAATTTACAAATCAAACAACTAGTACAAGTGTAATGCTATATAGAAGGCTTTTGATTTAGTTAATCGAAAGACTATAATCCTTAAGTGTAAAGAGGAGAATATAATAAAAAGCTTTTACAAAACCAAGTTTAAGCTATTTGACAAGATAGTTAAAACTGAATTTAATACTTTTGCAGAAATGCAATCCTTTATTGCATAGGCTAATGCATTAGTTAAAAGTTAAGCACTAATTTCTTAAGTCTTTTAGCAATAGCAAAATTGACAAAACCCGAATCAGAACAATTATTAGCAACTTATAAACTAAAATCAAGGATTTGCACTAACTTTTGCTTAGCTTTAGCACACTCAACTTGCGGCTTCTCCTTTTAATATAAGTAATAGCTTTATAATTCCCTCTTAATTAGAGTTGAAGAACCCTATTATTAACAGCACTTAAACTTGGACTAAGCATTTTAGTATATTATGCATTGTATATGGTAATATTGGCTATATGTATAAGACTTGTATAGTATAGTATAGGGGGGCAGACCTCAGCTAGAAGAAAACCCTACAAGAACAATACCAAGAAACCAAGCAATAAAGCAACAAGCAAACGCATATATAGATATAAAGCAATAACAAAAGAACTAAAGCATGCAAGAAACAAGTATAATCATAAAGCAAAAACAGAATATATAAACAAGCAACAAATAAACAATTATTAAGTGATGTAAAATAACATGTATTGATGAAGTGATGATTAGGAGTGAAGGTGATGTGTGTCTAGCTAAGTGCAAAAACCTGGAATATATATCCCTTTTGCAGTTACGTGCAACGCTAGGCCGAACCCTCCAAAATGCATAGAAATCGACCTCTGGCGGTTCACCCCGCCACAATAGCCTCTTTTATTATAGGAGCAAGCTATCTTTTGCACTATACTCCAGGAAACCTTATATTAAACTAATTGTACAAGCCTTGCTTAACCTCTTTTACTAGTAGAAACCAATTTGATTATTGCGTAAAAGCAATAGCATATAAAGGATAAAGAACTTTATAATTAAAGTAAGGGTTAATAGCAATACACTTTACCTTATACTTAACAACTTGCTTAGCTACAACAACTTTAAATAACTTAGCAAGAGTACTAAAATATAAATGCTAATAACTCCAATTTAACTACTAACCTTTAATCTAATATATTTAGTGCTAAATTAGCCAAATATTATACAAATAGTAATAATAATGTTAAGGAAATTGAGGCTTAATCCTTTCTAGTAAAAACCTGATTTAATAGCAAGTATATACAAATTATAGAAGAAGATAATCCTGCAATCTAAACCTCAATTTTAACCTAATAACATATTGCAAAGCCTAAGAAGTTGTCTAATAAGAAATTGAACAATTCACCAATTTAACAGTCAGCTTCTCTTATAAATATATAGTTTACCTTTCCCCTTAATTTGACACCCTACCCTAATACAAATGCAAATTATAAGCTAGAGAAGAAGGAGTATAAGAAGCGCAATATCAAGCAATTGAAGGAGATCCAGGGTTACAAGGGCCAAGGTTCAATTGATTATCCTAATCTTTTGCGACATTTTACTATACAAATCAACTTTATAAACCTTGTGCAAATGTCTCCTGATTTTGCAAAGAATATACAATCTTTAATCACCCGCGTTAATAAGAAGAAATCCAAGAAGAAGAGAACCTCTAATTATATGCCCCTAGCAATCGAGGAGGAGGAAGAAATCCTAGCAATTAAAGCTATAGTTAAATCAAATATAACTAATAAGCTTAAAACTACTATCGAAGCTAATATGGCAAATGTTTCACTTAAGCTTGTTTCTTTTTATTAGGAACAATTACAAGATGCTTGTGTCACTTTGCTACTGGCTAATAGAAAGGCTTTTCGTCTTTTAGGATTAATTTTAGTTAATATAAAGGGTAAAGACACTAAAATTTTATTAAATCTTAAGCTCTTTTAAGCTAATTAGGGCTCGGATTTGAATGTAGTATTATCGGTTATAGCAAATTAACTAAGTCTTGCATGATATTTAATAGAAGATATAAAGCTACAATTTAATATAATTATAGCAAATAGTACTTGCATAAAACTGAAGTACTTTGTCTGCTTTTGGTTTAGTGTAAAGGGTATATAGCATGAGGTTAAAGCTATAATCCGACAGTTTATATACAATAAAAACTGCATAATCCTTATAAACCTTCTTAGTTATATAGTGTTAAAGTAGTAATCGATGTTAATAACTTTAATATCTAGATTAGAGATTTTAGTGTTAGCAATTAATTAGTAGTTATACAATCCCCTTTATTTACAAAATCCACTAAGCATAGCTCGTTGCTTGTCTTAGCTAAGACTCCAAATTATTAGTTTGCCTGTTTATTTATAGCTTATTGTCAACCTATTAAGAAGCTACCATTGGCTTTTATACCAGAGGTTGAGCATTAGTTAAATACAAATGATGATTCGAGTATAGAAAGCAGAAGTGATTTTATAGTATCAAAGGACAACTCTTTATCGGAGGAATTAACTAATGACAACAACAACAACTCTTTAAACTAGGGCGTCCCTAGTATAATGTAGAAGTGCCAGGAAAACCCACCTACTACAAACCTAGGGAGGTTCTAAAAAGCTCTACACCTGCAACTAAAAATTCCACTAATTTACTAGTTTCTATGTTATATGACCTCAAAAATGCTAGAATCGAGCTAATTTATCCAAAAAAAACACAATTAGAGTTATTCACTGCCCAACCTATATGCGAAGTGGCAAAATGAAAGCCTTTAATTGGTTAGTCTCCACTAGTTTTGCTAGAAAAGGTGTTTTACTAAGGTTCTCCCAAACAAAACTCACCCTTTATACTTGCAAATAAAGTCTTGCTATTTAAGACTAATTTGACTGATTTTTTTTTGAATTTGATTAGCTTGCTTGCATTATAAATTTGTATACAACCTAGAAGCTATTGGAATATAGGAACCTTAAGGTTTTTGCCACGCTAATAGCGGCTGTTTCTATACGCATTATATCCTTAGAAGCATTCAAGCTTACAGTTGAGGACTCAAGTCAATTTATAAACAAAAACCTAGATTATTAACTTTATATTAAGAACACTAATACATGGCATTGCTATATGCAATATTAGCCTATTTTTGCCAATTTCCTTACAACAAGACAACTTGTATAGCGCCTAATAAAACAGGATTCTAATAAAGTTATTAAAGTATAGTTTGCGCAGTTCCAAGTATAAATTAGAACTATTTGCCCTCAAAATATAGTGCTAAAAGTCAAGCGGTTAATGTACACTTATTGACATATTAATGCTATAAAGTTAGAGCATATTCCACTTACTAATTTATATATATATTAGGTATAACTTAAGCTTAAACTTTAGTGTAAAAACTTACTTACAAGTTATAATATACAATTTAGCAAGAATACTAGTTAAATTGAATTATTTAGGAAGGAATGTAATGTAGAATGTATAAATAAATTATTTATTTATCTTGCAAGAGGCTTTTTGATTGGGGGGCAAATGTAATAGTTGTAAATAAACTAAGAGCTAAACTTGACAAACCAAAACGCATTACATTTAACTATAGCTATGTATACAAGGATATGCTAGCGTTATTCCTGGAATTAGCTTAAGAGGTTTATAATTATTTGTCTTTCCCAAGTTATTAGTGTTATACTTAATTTGATATAAAGTATATTTATTAGGCTTTACTTATTTATAAAGATAATAAGCATATTTTTGCGTTTTATATTCTTGGTATTAGCTAGCTTTAACTTACACAAATGCTACAAGGGTTACAAAGTGCAAGTTTTTCTATAAATAAAGTAATATTTGTTGCTTTAAACCTAATTTTACTATTATTACTAGAACTGCAATCACTTGATTATAATAGATTAGAGCCTTTACTATTAAGTTTTAATTTAGTTAATAGAGCCCTTTATATCAAATTTTATATAGATAATATCTTTTTTAGCAAGGAAAGCCTTTAGAAGATATATGATTTTCTTAAAGTTTATTTGCTCTTATATATCAAATGGTTTATGCTAAAATTATTATTTAAAAAGCTATAGTTGTTTTGTGATAAAATATGCGCTTTAAGCCTAATTTATAAAATTGGAGGAATTATGTCAATAAAGCTAGAATAAGCAAATTAAATTTGCTATTTCTTAGTACTTATAAATTAAATAATAATATAATCCTTTTTAGGATTAGTGCAAATAATATAACCTTATTGCAAATTTTTTAGCAAAATTGCATGCCCTTTTATATGCTTTACTAGTAATGTAAAATAGCAGTAGAGAGCCTTTAAGCAGTTAGCTTTAGACTTCTTTAAAGAGAAATGCTTTACAATTATTAAATTATATAATATTAATTTACAATTTAGTATACAAATATATACAAACGCATTAGGCTATGCAATTGGGTATTACATTATACAAATGCAGTATTTGCAAGGGAAATTTACAAACTACAAGATCGAGGTTCTTATTTGGTATAATTTTATACTCTTTAAAGGACTTGAATGCAATTACAAGACTTATAAGCGCGAGCTTTTAAGTATAATCACATTTACTTGCAAATATCAATAGCTTCTTATATTTAAGGAGAAATTTATTATTTTTATAAATTATAAACCTTTAACCTTATTTAAGAACTGACATCTTGTTTAGGACATTTATACTTGGTAGGCTATTAAATTAGGTATTATAAATGTAAAAATTGAGTATATTAAAGGCAGGAAAAACAAGCAAGCTAACGCTTTATCTTGTACAAATTTTCTAGATTAAAAATGCAAATCTAATAATATTTTTATTTTTTAAAGGATATGTCAACTAATAAGGATAGTAAACTTTAATAGATATAAAAAGATGGAAAGGGAGGCTATAAAGAGATTTTGAGTTTATATACTAAGAATTGTACTAAAAATTATATATTTAATTCTTTGATCCTTGCTTTTAAAGTATTTAAAATTACTATAAAATCTTATACAAATGTGGATAGCTTTTTAGTTTATTTAAAGTAGCTTTTGCAAAATATAACGTTAGTGTCTTTTTAATTACTTACTCAAATAATAATTAGTTTGCTAATATTTACAACTTTGTTACTATAGCCCAATTGCCTCTTATAAACCAAGTTAGCAAATTGGCCTTTTAAATGAAGTGTGCTAAGTATTTTATATATAGGAATATACTATTTGTTTCTATAAAGGAGGTGCAAAAGCGCTATATAGCACAAAAGGAAGTTAGTGAAGTATTAAGGGCAGCTTACAATTTGGAGGGTTACTAGCAATTACACTTTACTATAAAGAAACTATAACTATATTACTAGCCTAAAATAGTACAAGATGCGGCTGATTTTAATAAAGGGTGCATTTAGTGTGCTAAGCATAAAATTGCATAAAAGAGCTAAAAGCTATTCTCGATTATTATTAAAGAATCCAATATCTTATTTAGTATAAATTTTATTAGTCTATTTCCACTTACAAAAGTTAGTGTAAACGAACTAGTAAAGTTATACTTTTTGCAACTATAGCAACATTAAAATGCAAGCTTTACTACAAAAATCAATATATAATTTACTAGCTAGCAAATTAATAATTAAAGATTCTTGGTTTTTACTATAGTCTTAGTTATTATAAATTACTTTTCTAGATTTATTTGGGCATTCCCTTGCACAACTGCCAACTAATATAAAGTAATTTGCTATATATTATAGCTTATTAGTTATTATAAAGCACTAGTTGCATTTTACACAAATAAAGGTTCTTACTTTGCAAGGTAAAAGATTTGTGATTTTTTTAATATAAATAGCATTAAATAGATTCTTACACTTGTCAAAGCTAAAAAGGCTATAAGTGTAATAAAGATATACAATACCTTATTTGAGAAGGTAGCAAAGAAAGCTTAAGAAAATTTTGATAATTGGCTATTTGATATATAACTATCAGCTTTTGAGGTTAATTGCTAAAAAATCAAATACTTGGGATTTTTACTATTTGAGATCTTTAAAAGATATCAACCACTCTTAGCTATAAATTTTATTATTTTATTATATACTCGAAAGCAAATACAAGAAGCTATCAATTTGGAAGCCAGTTAAGTCGAATTGTTTACTATTATAAAGGATAATTGGGTTGAAGCTGTCTTCTGGCATTTAGCTAAAAGGGAGGCATAATATACATATATTGTAGAACAAACAAATTAGCAAAAGAGAGTATTAAAGGATAAGCATAATTTAGGTGTTAAGGGCTAGGGCAGCTTTAGCTTTAAAGACTTGGTTATGTTATATAATAGCAAATTAGCAAAGAAGAAAATGCACTTAATATATAAGAGTCCTTTTGTTGTTGTTAGCCTAAAAGGATTTTATAGCAAATTATATTACCTCTAGCAAGTTAATAATATTACTATTTTTAAGTCTTTTTACAGCAACTACCTTAAACCTTTCAAATTATAAACTAGTTATTTGGTAACTAGTTATAAGCAACAACTATTAATATATTAAAATCTCTATGCAAGAAAAGCAAAATATAAGCTGCAGAAATTGATTTCAAGGGTGTTAAAGCATAGTTAGTAAAGAATTAAAGGTATATATAAGTCTTGTTTCTTATACTTCTTATTAGTTTATAGAATTGTAGTTTATTCGGATGATATTATAAGCTTGTGGATAAGCTTTATAAAAGTGAGAAATTATGTATAATTATTTGAGGGCTATTATAGGCCCAAGTAGAGGAACTTTAGAGTAATGCTTTAAAGAAGAAAAAGTTACTGGTTTTTGCGCATAAATTAAGGTTGCATTAGCATGTGATCTTTCAGGGGTGTTTGTACAGGACTGATATGGTTTAAACTAATTAGGGTGCCGGAATTTTATTGCAAATAACTTTATTTTTGCCTAGACGAGGTATGACATATGCAATGATGCTCGGGGGCGAGCAGTAGATGGTATGGGTCTAGAGATAGCGCTAAGCATGTGATGCTGCAGGGGCAAACCAAATACTTTAAAACTGTACTTAATAAACCTTAGAACTAGAACATCTAGAATACAATTGTCATATCTCACACAGCTCCCGAACCTCCTGCTTTTTCTCTTACGCATATTCCCCTTTATATTTAACCTCTTCGCAAAAGCTCTCTATTAGATCTTAGAGTTGTGGCTAGGCTAAAACCTTTTAGTTTATTACTTAGACAATTTTGTATTAATTATACTTAAGGAGGAGGCAATATTATATATAGTTAAGTCTTGCTTTATAGCTTATATTAAGGCTATAAACTTGCTTGAAGCACTTTATTGCAATAATAAAGATAAGCAAGGAATACAAGTCAAAGTATTAGGTTACTGTCGCAATTGTAGGGGCTCACGGCAGCCTAAGGCCTAAGCTCACGTAATCAGGGGCGCTCCGCGCCCTATATCATAGGAGCTCTCCCCCTATCTCTTCTAGTTCTAGATTAGACAATTTATTTGATTACTTATTAATTCGATTACCCTATGCTATGTGCGATAGTTATAGGCCCGGTTTGCACTTAAAGCTTCTAAAGAACACGTAGCAATATAAGGTAAAGTGATCACCCACTTTTTATTTTATTTACACTTTATTAAGCACTTTGTCGCAATATATGCAAATTAATACTATAGCATCCGAAGAGGTTTCCGAGTAGCGTATTGCATATATCGTAATCCTTAAAGATCGACGATTATAGCCGAACTAGTTTATATAGCTCCGCTTTTAAGCTAACTTTAAGCATATTTAATATTTAGTTAATTTAGATAGACTAGACGCTCTTGCGAACCTACCTCCGAGCTTCTTACTAACATTCGAAGAATTAATTATCTAACAAGACGAGCGTCTTTAGTAATAGTATATTATTATAGTAAAGCAATAAAGCAAGTCCCTTTAAAATAGTAATAAGAATAATACCCTATAATAATAACTAGTTTCTTTAGCTCCCTTTATATTTGACAATGTCCGAGACCTTTATGCTACTTTATATAAATAATACGTAGCTGCTTAAACGAATTTTAAAAAGCTTTTAAGCAAATATTAGTTATTATAAAGCTAAATAAGCGGAATTGTCGATACCTTAATCCTTTCGACTATTATAATAAAGCTTGTCAGGAGCTAATAGTCCTCGATTTAAGATACTATTCGAGTATTAAAACGGGAGTTTGCCCTTATAAATACGAGCACTTTTACTATTATTAAGTAAGAGTATCAAACGATCCTTAAATAGGCAAAATAAGGAAACGTAAACCCGTCTTATTAGCTCGCGGATTAGAGGAAAGTATATTAGAGGGCTAAGGCAATTAGGCTAGCTAAAATCGAGGGAATACTTGTAGCAAAGGACTTCTTAACTGCAATTTCTAAGCAAATAGCACTTGTATAAGCAAGCTCCGAACTAGCAAATTTAATTAAATAAAACGAATTAAGGGGGTAATATCTTACGCTTGAATAGTATAAAATAGTCTTCTTAGCTATAGCGCTAAAGGACTCGACTATAAAAAGCTTTAAAGCTTTAAGGATCTTTGCTATTATCGGTAATTGCTCGGATACTAAAAAACCCGACTTTAAACTTATTAAGTATAAGTGCTTATATAAGATTGCGAGATACTATTAAAACTTAAAAGAATATATTACTTTAAAAGTTGCAATTACTAAAACTACTAATAAGATATTCGGAGAAAGACTAGACTTTGCATAAAGCGAAAAGATTAAAGAAGCCTTGCTTACTTATTAGTAAAGAATACTAAAAACTTAGCTCGAGTAAAAGTATAAAGTTAAAATTAAGCTAAAACCCGGTTTAAGCTTAATAAAGGATACTAGTTTTGTGGAATTATTTAAATACCTTAAAACTATAAACGCTACGCTTATAAACCTTTATCTTATAACTTTAATATTAAGCTAAGGGGTTTACGCTATGCTCGATTTTTTAAGATATCCACTTTCGGCTAGCACTTTACTTGATAACTATAAAGCTATACACCTAATAAATAGCAAAGACTTGCTCGAATTAGGGTCCTTTATTAAAGCATTATTTAATAAGTATGTCGAAGCGGGATCCTCGAGTCTTTTAATCTTTAAACGTAGCATTAAAGTAATTAGAAAAGCTATAAATAAAGCTATAAGCCCGAATATAAAAGATTTGCGTTTATCCGATATTATAGTAGTAAAGGGTTTTTATATTAATATTATTTCTAAAGCTTATTTAAATAAAATAAGAGTCTAGTATTATAGATTAGATTACTTGCTTTAATATGAAATAAAAAAGGAAAGCGTTATGCTTAAGCAATTAAAGCGCATATATAATTTAGTATTTCTTAAATATAAACCGCTCTTTATTTACTTAAAAATTCTATCCGAAGTTCCGACGAGTATAATAAGCATTTTAATATTTCCGACAATTAAACGAAGTGTAAAGAGGAGGTTCCGACGTTCTTAGGACTTCTTTAAACTAAGAAGTAATTTAGAAGAAGTATAGCATATATAAGTAAAGTACCTTAGCTTAAAAGCTTTATAAGTACTTATTAAAAGCGCTAAAAACGTTATTATTAAGGGAATTGCAAGAGTTAAATGCAAGTATTACGCAAGAACTTATATAAATTAAGTTATTTTAAGATAATCTTTTAAAAGGAAGTCTTTTAAGCTATTTTTTTTAAAATTTTATAAGATTTATTCGATTTTTTAAAAGGCTATAATAAAGCGTAATAGCTCTTAATAATTAAAGACGAGTATAGTAAGAAGCTCTTCGGCTTTATTCTTATAAATAAGTCTTTAATAAAGGTGTTTAATATTTTTAGAGACTTCGATTATTAAGTAAAGAGGCAATATAACTTATTAATTTATAAAATATAGCACGATAATAACACTTTAGTAATTGCGATTAAAAGCTAGTCGGCTTATAAGATTTAAGCTATAAAGGAAGGCATTAAACTCGAGCTTACTTTTACTTATACTTATAAGCTAAATAGAGGATCCGAGCGCGTAAGATAAGAGGTTATAACTAAGTCGATTAAAATGCGTATTAAAGCAAGACTTCTTAAAAACTTTTAGCTAAAAACTACCCTTGTAGCTATCTTTTTATATAATAAAAGCCCTTCTTATGCGTATGATTTTCGCGTACTTAATAAGGTTTTAAATTTGTAATTCCGAAATTATTTCAAGTAATATAACTTAACGCTTATTACACGATTAATAATTAATCTCCGACTTAACTAGAATAAGATTTACGTGTATAAAGCTCGAGTATATTTAATAATTAAAAAATGCAAATTAAGGAAATAAAAGAAAGCTTTTAAAGTTAATCCTTGCAAGTATATCGGATATTTAGTTAAATATATAGCATTTAACATATAAAATTTAAGTCCTCGCGCTTAAGAAGGTTATTATTACGCGGAATATAACGTTTAACGAAGATACTCTTTACTTTAAAGAGTTCGAGTAAGCGGATAGCTAGCTAATTGTAATTATTAAATAAGTAATCGAACTAATCGAGGAAGAAAAGGGAGCTTAAAACGCTAAGTCGATTTTTAAAAACTTAAAATTATAAAAAATAACTTCTTAAAGCAAATTTTAAAGTTACTTATTATAAGGGGTATAAAAGAGCTCTCGAGCGAGGTCCCGAGCGGCTAAAACTCGGGGGTAAAGAGCCTTATACTTGCAAAACTTGTAATAAGGATAAGACTTTTATCTTTAAAATTTACTTTAAAGCTTAAAAGCATACAAAGTAAAGTAATAAGGTTTCGACTAAGTTAACACTAAAGCTTAATTCGATCGATAAAGAGGCCATTAAAAAGCTTCCGGACCTTGTTAAAGAAATATATTTAATTAAATAATAAAGTAAAGAAAGGACTTTATTAAAAGATTAAGCTTAAAATCCGATTTTAGAGGATTAACCCCGAAATAATCTAATTTAAAGAAACTTAAAGAGCTCCGAAAAGAGCTTTAAAGAATTACTTGTAAAGCCGAAACGCAAATAAGGGCGTAAAACGTAAGATAAGACTTATATAAGCAAAAGACTTTAAAGAAAGGGGCCCGATAATAACGATTACAATTATAATAAAGGGGGGCTTAATAGTAGTTAAGTGTATATAATGCTATATATATTATTAATTATTATAATAAGGTCGGATAAAACCGATTACCTCGAATCCCTCTTTAAAACGCTATAGCTTAATTAGCTAAGCAAATTAAAAGAGGAAAACGTAAAATAATATAAGATAATATATATAATAATTGTAATATTAGTTTTATTAAATTAAAGCTTAAAGGATAAAGTTCCTTTTAAAGGCAATATTCTTTATATTTATTTAAGTAAGCTCCCGAAGGCGCTAAAGTTATAAAGCAAACTAAAAAGGCACTTACTCGGGGCTTTATTTAAGTAAGACGCAAAACTCGAGCTTAAAAACCTTAAATTAAGAGATTATTAGAGGGTAATCCCGCGTAGTAAAACTATAGCTTACCCGATCTTACTAAAATAAGTATTTATATATAAGAATAACTCGGATAGCTATTTAATTAAGTGCCGATTAAGGATAATTATAAGGGGTAATTTGCAAGAAGAGTAATTAATTTTATTAACTTATATAGCTATATTAATAGCGCGATTATTTCGAATATTTATAGCTATTATAGCTTACTTTAATTTAAAGATTAAGTAATTCGATGTTATTAATACTTTTGCGAACGCAAAAAGACTAGTTAGTAGCTTACTTATAGCATATTAATTTTTAAATAGTTTTAAGATACTTAAAATATACGCTAAAATCGATCGAGCTTTATATAAGCTAAAAGACTCTTTAGCGCTTTAATATAAAGAGTTTGCAAGGACTTTTACTAATATTAAGCTTATCGTATATAAGGAAGAGTTATATATATTTATAAACTTAAAGTATAAAGTCTTTGTTTTATTTTATATTAATAATATTTAAGTAATATTTTATAAGAGCAACGAAGCATTAGTTAAAGGGATTATTCGAAGGATTAAAGAAATATATAATATTTATTTAATAAAGGAAGTAAAATAGTTTTTAAAGGTTTATATAATTAAAGATAAACTTACTTAAAAGCTTTAGCTTATATATAACACTTATATTAAGAAGATTGCAAAGAAATTTCGACTTATAAATAAGAAGTGCTATATAACCCCTCTCCCGATTATAAAGCTTAAAAAGTATAAAGGATAAGCTCCTTTAAAGTAAGTTAAGGAGTATTAAGAAAAGGTCAATTTAATACTTTATATAGCAATTATAATTCGATTAAATATAATATACGCTACTACTTTATTATCTTAATTTTTTATAAACTTAAAGCTAAAGCACCTCTTTGCAATTAACTAGATAATTAAGTACTTATATAAAATACGGTTTTTAAGGATTTAGTACTTAAAAAAGCTTTAAGATATTAACTTGATAATTGTATTTAATGCTTTATACACCGACAACTTAAATACCCGACAATCTTTATAAGGGTATATTATATCTCTTTTTAAAGGATTAGTTATATAAAGGGTAGCTTGTTAATCGATAATAATTACTTTTATTATAAAGGCCGAGCTACTTGCTATTAAGCAAATAGCTAAGGAAACTTTAGCTCTTTAATAGTTCTTTAAGGATATTAAACTCGATTTAAGAGAGCTATAAATAATCTTTTGCGACAATTAATAAATAATTAAGCTAATAGTCGGTAAAAACGAGAAGATTACTATTAAGCTACGCTATATTAATATTTAAAATATATAATTATATTAAAAGCACGCAAAAAGTGCATTTTAAGTAATATATTTACTAATAAAAGAGATACTAGTAAATAAATTAACTAAAAACTTATTGCGCTATAAGTTTAAATACTTCCGATTATTATTAAACTTTTAAGACTTGTATAAGATGCTCGAAAATGTAAAATAGCAAGGGAATTATTTTATTTGTTTATTTTTATTTATATATATTACAAAATTAAAGTAACGTTCTCGAGCTTTAAAACTTCTTTGCTAGCAAATTAACTAGCTTGCTTAATGCGTCCTTTATACAATTAGTCTAATTATTATTACTCTTCTAACTTGTAGCTTTACAAGCATTACGCTTAAGAGGAGTAGCCGCAATAAGAATTGCAAGAGTAGTAAGCTTAAAGGGAGCAGCTTTAACAAGAATTACAAGAGTAATAGCCGCTAGTCTAGCTATACTAATTACAAGCGCAGCTGCCGCTAGCCTTGCACTATTATTACTAGTTTCGCCGTTTAATTCCGCAATTTCGAGCATAACGCGAATAGATGCGCGGAGCTTGTCGAGCCTTTAAAGCAGGTAGTTAATTGTAAATAACACTAAAAAAAAGGAGCAACTTATAGTCTTATTTGCAGTTGCTAATTTATTTAAGAACTACAAAGCCACGTTTACGCAAGTGGGTAAGAGAGCTTTATAATAGTAGACCGACGCGCATCTCTAGTAACGGGAGCTCCGGCTAATAGTGTCGAAATAGCTATTATTACTCTATTTAAAGAGCTGGTCCCTCCGGTTCGCCAATATCTCCCGTTCACTGTACGGGAGCCTCCAACTGGCCAATCGGACCCTCCCATTGGCCAATTGGAGGCCCGAATACGAGTCGGGCATCCTATTCACTTACTCCTATTGGCCAACTAGAGGGCTTAAGGCCTCCGATTAGGCAATAGCTCCGATTTACCAAAAATGGCATTTTTGATGCTTTTAATAATTTTGATGCTTTATAGTAAGTCTTGCAAAGCATAGTAAGTTTTGCAAATTATTTCACGGAAATTACTAGTAAAGAGTTAAAATATAATCAAAAATTATCAAAATCTTAGCAAGACAAATAATAAACATTAAAAAATAGTAAAAAAGGAAACAAATTAGCTTATTTTTCCTCTTTTATATATACCACGTGCACCCCCTCGACCTTTAGCTAATAAAGCTTCACCTCTTGCTATTGCCGCCCTTGTCGACCTCACTATCAGTGCCCTAAGTGCCCCTAAGCTTAAAGCTATAGTAATCCCCGACCTTATATTACCCGATCTTATAGCTTTAGCTTTTATCTCATTTGCCTTCTTCTTCTTTTGCCGCTTAACATTCCGGCCTTTCTTTTAAACCCTTAAAATAATGCCTTTAGCATTTATTAATTAAATAGCTTTATTTAGTATAATCTTTAATAAAGGCTTTTTAGCACTTATAATAAGAAGATCCTTATATAAGTGCTAATCCTTCACCTTATTTAAGGTCTTAAGCTAATAAAGTATAGTTAGCTAACCCTACTCGCAAGTAACTAAATACCCTTAAAAGTAAAGATATAATATATTAGCAAGTAAAGAAGAAAGTAAAGAGAGTAAATAAATATACTTTTAGCAATTTTTCTAGAATCTTTACTAAAATCCTACTAACTTCAAATAAGAACTTAAGCTTTAGTAAGATTACAAGTGTTGCTATCTCTTGTAAAGCATATTTTAAGGAATTAGCTCCCTTTTTCTTTATTATCCTTGCTTAAACCTCTATTGTATACTTAGCTACTTGTTAGCTTAATTTAGACAAAATAAGCCCCTCCCTTACTTCCTCTTTTTGCTCACTTTCTTTAATAAAAAGAGCATCTTCATCTTTACCTTCTTCTTCTTCTTTAGTCTTATCTTCTTTACTATTTGACGCATGACTAATAAAGGGAGTCCCTTTATTAGCACAAATATTAGGCAAAGTAGCTAGCTTTTGCTATTTTAGTGGGTCCCTTCTAAATTATACTTAAAAGGGGGTTATATTATAAGGGAGGGTCTCCGGGCAAGTAGTATTAATAACTTAAGCTATAATTAGAAGCAATTGTACTTATTCCTTAATGCTAATATCTTTTTGTGCTACACGCAATTGTGCTTTAAAGATCTTATTAGCAACCTCGATTAATCCTTAGCTTTATAGATAATAAGCTCTCTTATTAACGACTTTAATTCCTTGTAATTTGTATAAAGCTTTAATAGCCCCTTTAAACTTTATACTATTATTACATGCTAGGACCCTTAAAAAGCCATTTTTATTTATCTAGATTTCAAGGAAGTGGGCTACTTCGTCAAATGTCTTAGCTTTTATAGCTTTAATTTATATAAACTTAAAAAAGTGGCATTTAAGTTATTATACTCAAGTAAACTCTCTATTAAGGTAAAATTATAAATTTATTAGCTAAAGTGTGCTTTTATATATATAAAGGGTAAAGTAAAGCTTACTTTAAAATCTATTAAATTTAGTATTATCCTCTCTTTAGGGCAAAAGGAGAATATAGGAATAACTTCTCTTATATTAACTTAAGGAGCAATTTGATTATAATGCCTATAATTACTTAAAATATACTTTACAATCTTATGTGATATATTAGCTATAAACTCTTGCAATTTCTTAAAGGTTTTAGTAATAGCTATATATAGTTAGTATAATTATATAAAGTAAGAGGTCTCTTACTAGCTAGCCGGAGGTTTCCCATTAGCTAATATATAAGAAAGGAACTTGCTAAATTTAAAAGAAAAAAGGGAGCTATTGCTTACTAAAGTATATTAGTAACTCGTGTATAGCATAGATATTTTTAAAGGCATCGGAATAAGTAGCCGCATATCGTGCAAGATATATAATTCTAGTGCATTTATTAGTCTTTGCTTTACAATATAACTAGCTATCTTGAAGTTTATAGCTCTTAGTATAAATAAAACGCTTATAAGCATCTTTAGCCTTTTGCTTTTTAGTCTTACTACGAGGGGCTACTATAGGATTCTCTAAGTACCAAATATAATTAGCTCTTTTTTTAGCAGAAAAGATATAGCAAGCTTCTTTATTTTAAATCTTCTTGTCAAATAAAGCTTTAAACTTAGTAGTCTAATTGTCGATTTTGGGCGCAAGGTTGGGAGATAAGGCTAAAAACCTAGTATTAGAGCTTTTAGGGGTGCCTTAAATATTAAGATATTAATTAGGGTAACTATAGACTCGATCGCGTAGCGTACAAGTAGGGTTAAGGGTAAATA
>Ga0302221_10001218_pt1 | contig 16920 bp, 15 predicted proteins | sample II_Palsa_E2_1_FD_193517 | JGI IMG/M metagenome (GOLD analysis project Ga0302221, IMG submission 193517) | Peat permafrost microbial communities from Stordalen Mire near Abisko, Sweden - II_Palsa_E2_1 | ecosystem: Environmental > Terrestrial > Soil > Palsa > Peat permafrost | place: Sweden... | reverse complement strand
TTAATCCCAGTCGCGTCAGCCCCGCTCCCATTGCAGATGTGAAGCGAAGATCCTTTCCCACCGTCCAAAGAACAGCGGGCAGTTGTTCGACCAAGACGCGCAAACGCGCTTCGCTTTCGCGTACTTTTTCCTCCGCGCGTTTTCTCTCGATGGCTAGAGCGATCTGCCCCCCGACCGAGCCCAAAAATTCCAGATCCCGCTCCGTGTATGCATTTTCGTTTTCGTAATGCTGAACCACCAAGACGCCTATGGTGGCCGCCGGCGTTTGTAGCGGCACTCCCAACCAGGACGGCGAAGGCGTGCCGACCAGTTCCACTTCTCCTTGCTCAGCGAGCTTGTCGAATGCCTTTTGGGGAATCAACATAGCCCGTCCGGTGCGATACACGTACGCAGTGCAACTTCTTCCGACCTGCTGGGGAGGCGGCGCAACGTCGAACTGGTCCACAAAGAACGGAAAATGGAACATCTCTGTCGCCGGCTCGTACAGCGCCACGAAGCAATTTTCAGTGTAGAGCACTTTCTTGAGTGCGAGGTGAATGAGCCGGAGCAGGTCGTCGAGGTTGTCGGTTACGTTCACGCCCCGAATGATTTCAAAGTTCACCTGCCGCTCGAGTTCGGCGCGTTTGTAATCAGTGATGTCTTCTACCGTGCCCTCATAACAAACGATCTTGCCGTGCGCGTCTCGCACCGCGCGCGCATTTTCGGAAACCCAGATTTTGGCGCCATCTTTGCGCCGAAGTTGATATTCAAATTGTTCAACCACACCCTTCTTTTCGATCCGCCGTTTGAATTCTTCGCGAAATTCCGGATCGGCATAGGCGTCCTGCGCCACGTCGGTGATGCATTCCAGCATTTCCCCACAACTGGAATATCCGCACATTCGCGCAAGCGCGGGATTCATGCTCAGGATGCGGCCTTGCGGTGTGGTCTGAAAAATCCCCTCCACCGCGTTTTCGAATAAGAGTCTGAGCCTTTCCTCCGCACGTTGCTGGGCCTCTTCAGCGCGGCACCGCTCGGTGATGTCTTCGTACATCCCGAAGCTGCCCGTGCGCTTGCCGTTTGCGGTCAGCGGCACCGCCACGATCTGGACGTCTACCAGCGAACCGTCGCTGCGGCGGCGCTTGCCCTCCGCCCGCACCACCTCGCCGCTTGTGGCGCGCCTGCTCAATTCCAGGGCCTCGTTCGCTTCGCGTGCGGGAACAACTAATAAATCCAGTTCCGCTCCCAAAATGTCTGATTGCCGATACCCAAAGAGGGTTTCAAAAGCGGGGTTGCACATCTGAACGCGGCCATTGGCGTCCATGACCACGATGGCCAGCGGATTGTTTTCCGTCAGCGCGTGCAGGTAGGCATTGTGCTCTGCGACTTTTTCTTCTGCGGCTCGCCTGGCGCTGATGTCCTGAGCGGATGCGAGAGTCGCTTTGCGGCCGCCAAAAAAAATTCCCTGCGTAGTGACTTCGACTTCAAAAATTTCGCCATCCTTTCGCCGGTGGCGCCAGTACCCTCGAAAAGCCAGAGCCGATGGATTGTTGCGGACGGCTTCGAGCACGCGTGGAATGTCTTCGACCGGGCGAATATCGGTGATACACATGCGCAGAAGTTCCTCGCGCGCGTATCCATATTGTGCGAGTGCCGCTTCGTTGACGTCGAGAAAAGCCAATGTTTTCGGGTCGTAAATGTACATCGGCTGGGGATTGCCGGAAAATAGCAGTTGGGGATTCGTGCTGTCGAACGTGTCGCGTGATGCTCGCACATCGCCGTCCGTCGGATTCTCGGCGAGAGGACCTGCGGCCATGGGCTCTTGTCCGCGCCTTCGGGGACGCAACGGCGCCTTCGGATTCGTCCGAAACTTGTTTTTCTTGCTAGACATGTCGCTGGACTTGGAATTGGCGGGTGCCCAGTTCGCCCGACACCCATTTGTAGCCGCCCACGGCGAGGGTAACAATGGTACGTTCGTACCAAAATTACAGATTCCATGACACTTAGGACACTATTGGAGATGCTGCCGCGCTCGGCGTTTTCCGGCGCGACGGCTTTCTGGCGAAAATCCAGGAGTTCGAATCAAGAATACCGACGCGTGCACTCGCCCTTTGCGGATGGACGGGCCGCAAAATCCGTCGGACCAAAAAACTCACGATTTCTGACGCGGAAACTCTTCGACGTGAAACTCTCCCTTGCGGCCGAAGTAAATTACTTTTTTGCCGGTCAAGAAAGCCCAATAGCCGATGGTGCCCGCAGCAGCGGCCTGCTTTACAAACTCAGGGTAGCGGATCTGGTCGGCTTGCGCGCCCCGGATGGCGGCGACGACTCCAGGCTGCGAGAAATCGGCGGCGATCTTCGCGGGTGGAAGTGTCATTTGCTCTCGGTGCGTCTCGCCATCCGTGGTGTAAAAAGTTTCCTCGCCGCGAAGCAGGTCGGCGAAGTACGATTCGACGCCGGCGCTGATGAGCATGCCCACGACTTCGGGAAAAGTGAGCTTTCCGGCCTGCGAACCCGCCAACGCCTTGTGCATCGCTCCTGTATTCATCGCCTCGTCCCTTGGGGGCCTGTCCAGGCCGTAGCCTGGATAGGCAGTTTGATTTAGAGCCTTATCGCGCCGTTACTTCTTTGGGCGGGATTCGGGCGGCACTTGGTTGTTGGCGCGGTAGTAGGCTACCAGCAAGCCGTAGTGTTCGCCCATGTGCTCGACGTAGCCGATCCAGTAATCGAGATGCTTGAGGACGCCCGCATCGCCTTCCTTTTGAATCAGCGTAGCGCCGTCGGTAACAGATTTTTTCAGGTATGCGACGGTTTCGGCTTTGGTCTTGTAATTGGCCACTGCGGGATCGTTTGCCGCTTCACCGAGCTTTGAACCGGCGACGTGGTTTAAGAAATCGTAATTCGAGCCGGCAACGTGCAGGAGAACTTGCTGGAAAGTGCGGACATCGGGAGTGAGCTTGTATGTGTATTTGTCTTCGGGCCAGTCTTCCGCCATGGTGACGAGGCGGTTGCCGACGTCGTTCCAAGATTCGAGGACGGCTTCGCTCGGAGTTTTAGTTTTTTTCGCGGCGGCGTCTTGCGCGCGAACCGCGGTTGCGCTTGCGCCGGAGAACACAACCAGCGCGACGAGGAAGAGTATGGAGCGAGAAATGTTTCTCATGTTGGAACTCCTTCGGTGGATTGTCCCCGCCGTGCGCCCCAGATGCCGGTAGCGTACCTAGGATTTTGGGACAAGTCCAGCGGATGTGGCTCAGATTCCGATGAGCGCGTTTATCGGAGCTCCGAGCGAAGATGCAGCCTTACAGAGGCTGAGGAATGGCAGGTGCCGTATAATCTGCCGTGATGCATACCATCACCCAGGGCGCATTGTTTGCGCTTCAATGTTTCGTCGTGATGTTCGTGGCGTTGCACAATTGGATTCCTCTCGGAACGCTCAATGACGTGAAAGGCGCCCGCGCAGCGTTTCCGGGCAGCACACTTCTAATCACCACGCTCATTAACTTGACTCCGGTCGCGATCGGACTGGCCGGTAGCGCCTTCCACTTTGGCAGACGCTACCCGGACTGGCTCCTCTGGTGGCTTTGGATCACTTACGGGCTTGCATGCTTCGGCTCGTTGAAGGCGTGGTGGATTCCGTACCTTTTTCGCTCGGATCCAGAACTCGCCGCGCGCTATAAGGTGATGTACGGAACGACGCACTCTCTCTTTCCCGAGCACAACGGCATCAGGCCGAATACGCTGCACATGATCTTTGACATTGTGACGATCGCCATATTGATCGCTCTCGGCGCGCTGACGGCTCAGCAGTGGTGACCTAGCTGCTGATAACCGCGCGCAGCGAGACGTTTGGCGCGGGCGATACGCTCCGGTAAGATGATGGCTCGACGTTGCAAAGCAGGACTCGCGACTGCATGGAAGAAAAAAACAAACAAGCGGACGGCGTGAAGATCTCTGGCGCGAACTTGCGCGAGGAGATTGAACGGATCGTGCGAGGCGAGGATTCGGATGCGTCGCTGATTCTGGGGCCGCACTGGATCGAGCGCGAAGGGAAACTCGTGCTGGTGGTTCGCGGGTTCCGGCCTGGAGCGGTCGAAGCTAGCTTATTGTGGCGCGGAAATGTGGTGCCGCAGCCGATGACGCAGATTCATTCAGACGGCGTGTTTGAGTCGGTGGCGGCTCCCGGCAACCCCGCTTTGCGCGACGGTGAAGCAATCACGCCGAATGCGTATCGTTTGCGATTTCGATTTGCGGATGGCAATACGTGGGAGGATTACGATCCCTACGCGTTCCCTCCTCTGCTCACCGACTACGACCTGTATCTTTCAGGCGAAGGCACGCACTACCTGAAGTACGAAAAGCAGGGCGCGCATGTGCGGGAAATCGACGGAGTGCGTGGCGTGCATTTCGGAGTGTGGGCGCCGAACGCGCAACGCGTGAGTGTCGTGGGTGATTTCAATTTTTGGGACGGGCGCGTTCACACCATGCGAAACCGCGGTGTGAGCGGCATTTGGGAGATTTTCGTTCCAGGACTTGGCGAAGGCGCGCTGTATAAATTCGAGATACGTTCGCGCAACGGAAATTTTGTGCGGCTGAAAGCCGACCCGTATGGATTTGCGGCAGAGTTGCGACCAAAAAGCGCGTCAGTGGTTTGCAACATCGAAAACTACGAATGGAAAGACGCGGCGTGGATGAAAGCTCGCGCGGGGCGAGACTGGCTGCATTCGCCGTTGACCGTATACGAGCTGCACGCGGGGTCTTGGCAGCGGAAAACTTCGGAAGGAAACCGCTGGCTCACTTATCGCGAGCTGGCCGAAGAATTGATTCCCTACGTGAAGCGGCTGGGCTACACGCACATCGAGCTGATGCCCATCATGGAGCATCCGTTTGATGGTTCGTGGGGCTATCAGACGGTCGGCTATTACGCGGTGACACGCCGCTACGGCTCGCCGGCAGATTTTATGTATTTTGTTGATTGCTGCCACCGGGAAGGAATCGGCGTCTTTTTGGATTGGACGCCGGCGCATTTTCCGCGGGATGCGCACGGGCTCAGCTTTTTTGATGGCACCCACCTTTACGAGCACGCCGATCCGCGGCGCGGAGCTCATCCGGACTGGGGCACGCTGGTTTTCAATTACGGGCGCAACGAAGTGCAAAATTATTTGATCTCGAACGGCCTATTCTGGCTGGACAAGTATCACATCGACGGGCTGCGAGTGGACGCTGTGGCCTCCATGCTGTATCTGGATTATTCGCGCAAGCCGGGCGAGTGGATACCGAACCCATACGGCGGGCGCGAGAATCTGGAGGCCATTGATTTCATCAAGCGGCTCAACGAAGTGGTTCACAAGCGGCACGCCGGAGCGCTGATGATTGCGGAAGAGTCCACGTCGTGGCCGGCGGTATCGCGCCCCACGTATGACGGCGGACTGGGCTTCGATCTGAAATGGAACATGGGCTGGATGAATGACACGCTGCGTTATTTTGAGAACGACCCGATTCACCGCCAGCATCATCACAACGAGCTCACGTTTTCGATGATCTACGCGTTCAACGAAAACTTCGTTCTGCCGCTTTCGCACGATGAAGTGGTGCACGGCAAACGCTCGTTGCTGGGAAAAATGCCGGGCGACGATTGGCAGAAATTTGCAAATTTACGGCTGCTCTACGGCTATATGTACGCGCATCCGGGAAAAAAGCTTTTGTTCATGGGGTGCGAGCTGGCGCAGCGAAATGAGTGGTCTGAGACCGCGGCGATCGATTGGCGGCTGCAAGAATCGCCGCCGCACCGCGGAGTTCAGCGGCTGGTTACAGATTTGAACCATCTTCACACCAACGAGGCGGCGCTTCATGAAGTTGATTTCGAATGGCCCGGCTTTGAATGGATTGAGGCCAATGATGGCGCAGCGAGCATTCTTTCGTTTGTGCGGCGCGCCCGAGATTCGCACAACTTTGTTGTTGTGGTGTGCAATTTTACGCCTGTGGTGCGCGAGAATTATCGCGTGGGCGTGCCTGAAGCCGGTTTCTACGGCGAGATCCTGAACACCGATTCGGCGTACTACGAAGGCAGCGACAACGGGAATTCCGGCGGAGTGTCCGCCGAGCCGGTGCCGTGGAATGGCCGTCCTTATTCTTTGAAGATTCGCGTCCCCCCGCTGGCCGCTGTTTATTTCAAGCTACAACGCAAGTAATACCGTCGGACGGCTACGCCCCAAACGCCGCTGCAGTCTGCCAACCCAATCTCGCGGAAAAATCACGGAACATTTGCAGGGGCCACTCCGTACATATGACCAGGAAGAGAACGGGAGGCTTCCCAAAAATGAGAAAACAACTATGCGGGGTCGTGATGTTCTGCGTTCTGTCAGCGGTCGCAACCGCTCCGGCAGCCCTGGCCGGGCCAGGTGAGCGATATTTGCACGTGAGGGTGGAGGACGCGACGAAAGGCGAAAGTGTGAACGTGAATGTGCCGCTCTCGATGGCCGAAAAGATTCTTCCGACTGTGAACAAAGGTAATTTGCACAACGGGCATGTGAGCATCGGCTCCGCGGAAATGAACGACGTGGATATTCGCGCACTCCTGGACGCGGTGCGTACCGCTCCGGACAATGAGTTCGTGACCGTGAAGGAAAAAGATCAAGACGTGCGGGTAGCAAAATCAAATGGAAATATCGTGATTCACGTTCGCGATGGAGCGAAAGGCGAAAAGGTAGACGTCACGGTTCCGATGAAGGTGGTCGATGCGCTGCTTTCCACCGCCAAGGATAACGAGCTTGATGTTTCTGCGGCGATTCGGGCGCTGAGCGATGCCGGCGATGCGCTCCTGATTACTGTGGAGGACGCGTCGCAACACGTGCGCATCTGGGTTGACTCGAAAAACGGTTCAGAGTAGCCGGACAAGATTCTGGCGGAGGTGATTTATGATCCTGCTCGGGAAAGTTGCTTTGGGAATTGTTGGAACGGCAGCGGCGGGCGTGGGACTGCTCTGCAGCGACGGAATGGTCGAAGTGAAAGTTGTGGAGCGCCATCCCGAAGTGCATCACGTGTACGTGATCGCCCCGGCGATGCTGGTGCCGATCGGTATGCGCTTTGCGCCGCGGAGAGAGTTATCGCACGCCGCCGCCCAGATTCAGCCCTGGATGCCGACGATTCGCGCAGCGCTGGATCAGTTGCGCGAGAGTGACGATGTAACCTTGGTCGAAGTGCAACAGCCCGGCGAACACGTGCGCGTGGCGAAAGAAGGTGGATCAATCGTGGTAGATGTGGAAGAAAAAGACGAAACTGTGCACGTCTCCACGCCCATCCGCGCGATTTCGAGCACTGTTGAACAGCTTGCTGCTTCGGCTCCCTCGATCTAGAGCGAGGCCGCAGCGGGAATCCGTCACTGGCGGGCGCGGCAAGGCCCCTTGCACGCCCGTTAGCGCCGGAGAGTCTTCGGTGGAATCCAATACACTTCTTCTTTCAGGGACTCTTTCGCAAATCCGCAGCGGAACAAAATACCCTTCCCGAGTTCTATCATTTGCGGATTACCGCAGAGATAACCTGTTGTGTCCGAACCCGCCAGTTTCCACTGGTCCTTGTATTTGCGGATGAGGTCTTCCACTCGGCCTATCTCGCCGCGCCATCGGGTGTCTTCGTACGGACGGCTTACGGTCGGAATATAGGTGAGCCACGGTACTTTTGATGTCAACTGCTCAAGTTCGTCGTGATACCCAAATTCCCAGGAGCGGCTTGCCGCGTTAATCAAGTAAAGATGAATGTCGTTGGGAAAGCGGTTATCGCTCCAATCTTTGTAAAGGGTGCGCATGTAAGAGATAAACGGAGCTACACCCGTAACCGTGCTGAGCAAGAGGTGATTTTTGTGACCGCTCTTCAAATCCAGCGTGAAGCGCCCCTTGGCAGCTTTGCGCAGGGAAATATAGGCACCCACCGGAAGTGCGTGCAACAGCGGGGTCAGTTCGCCCGCGGGAACAAGCTCGATGAACAGCTCGAGCTCGCGTTCGTAGGGCGAAGAGACTATGGAGTAAGCCCGCTCAATAAGCTTTTGCGAAGCCTGCACGCCGAGAGTGGCGAACTGCCCGGCCACAAATTGGAATTCCCCGCCGGGATCGAGATGAATCTTCCATAGTCCGGGCGAGAACTCGTCGCGGCTGGTAATCCGTGCACGATAGAATTTTTCTTCGGCGGTGCGCATGGACAATAAGCTCCGAGAAATGCACCCTTCGAAAACCAAAACCATTGTAAAAAAACTAAGAGGCGTCCCGAAGGCATCGGGACGCCTCTTTACAATTTCTGAAAAAGCTAGCGCTTCGACATCATCGTTACTGGGGCTGTTGCTGCTGTTGCATCATCATCTGAGGATTAAACGGCTGCGGCGTGCCCGTAATCTGGTCCTTCGCCCCGCTGATTACCTTGATCAACTCCATGGACGAGTCATTCGACTTTGATTTCACCAGTCCGTACGGAGAAACCTTCTGCGAAATCCAAACTTCGCCGCCGCTCTTCGAACGGTAGTGCTGGCAGGTGAAAGTGCCGGCCGGCACGGTAATGGTTTCGCTTCCCAAATCCTCCCCGCCCGTTCGAACGTCGGCGGTTTGCGGCGTGCGATCCTGATGCATCATTTGCGTGGGCATCTCCATCGGCGGACGGCCCGGCATTTGCATAATCATGCGCGAGATTTGAGTATCGGGACCATTCAGCACCATCAACTGCTTCATGATCATCTGGCCGCTTCCGCGATTAAAAGACGTCTCATACCAATATGCATCTTTCCCATCGACCGACTCTTTGCCGACGACAGCAATTTGCATATCGGTCTTATCACCCTTTGCTGATTGCATTTCATATTCCGCACCCTCGCCAACGACCGGATTCCAAAACCCGCTGATGTGCGGGGTCGAAAAGTGGCCCATTTGGGCGCTGGCAGCCGTTGCCACCAGAGCAAGCAGCATTGCGGTCACCGCGTGACGCCCCGAAATTTTCATGAAATCTCCTCGGAAGGTAGAGATTATATTCTCATTTAGCTCAGAGATCGCGTCCCTGCGTATCTTGCATCTTTGAAATGTCGAACGTCGTGTGAATTTTTGCACCGTTCACGGAGCAAATGAAATCGACACTCTTTTCGTCGTCCGCTATGGTCGGCTCGCCGTTGGCCGCCTTCCTTAGGAAAATGAACCCCACGGCTTGTACTTTTGTTCCATCCTGCGCCCGGGTGATTTCAACTCTCATTGGCGAAATTTTCTGCTTGGTTTTCTTTTCGATTAAATAGCCGTCGGCCTTGAGCGTATCCTCATCCGCCGATTGGAACGGTTTCATGTCCGGCCCAAAGACGACGAGTTCATAAACATCAAGCTGTTTTGCCAGCTCTTTTTCGGCGTCTTCCGGTTTCATCTGCCCAGCCAGTTCCGCTTTGCGGTACACGGCCTTCTCGACAGTTTTGGATGACACCCAGCGTATAAGAAATGATGCTGATCCGGATGAGTTCCCGGAATCTCCGGCTCCGGCGACAGGAGTGCTGACCGCACCAGGCGCCGATCCGCCCATTGCTTTTCCATTTCCTCCGCCTCCGCCCGCAGGCACCTGCTGGTTTGTGGCAACCGCTGGCCCGCTTGCATCGTTGCCTGAATTATCTTTGCCGGTCTTCCAAGTAGCCTCGACCTGGATTATTTTTGACCACGGAGAATCTTCAAGCACTCTCTGGACATCCTTCGCGTCCCACTGCTGATAAGGTTTTGATTTCCAAGGATCGCCACCTGCGAAAACCAAAGCGGCCACAACGAGCACCGTAGAACTTAGGAACACGACTTTGCGCATAGGATTTTCCCTTACTGGAATTTTTGTGCCATCGCCCGGCATATAGGCCGTACTCTAACGACTCACCGGCTTGGCCGCAAGCGCATTTTTACCGGCGTGGGCCGGTGCTTCGGGCGCGCGCGATGCCCCGAAGACGCGTTCCAGGCGATAGACCGGCTTTTCGCGCGATTCGAAGTGCGTGCGCATGAGCAACTCACCGACCAATCCAACGGCTAGCAGTTGAACACCGAATAAACATAACATCATTCCCAAAACGAGAAGAGGTCCGTGCTGAATGAAAATCGAGACGCCCCAGAAGATCTTCTGCATAAGAAGAACAAATAGAATTGCCGCACCTACAAGCATTCCAAGCAGACCGGTCGGACCGAAAAAGTGCAGGGGCCGAGTCATGTAACGCATCAGAAAGCGGATGGTGATGATGTCAAAGAAAACGCGTAACGTCCGCGAAATTCCGTAATGTGACTTGCCTCCGGGACGCACGATATTTCGGATCGGCACTTCCACGATTTTGGCGCCGTTCCAGGCGGCTAGCGCGGGAATAAACCGGTGCATCTCGCCATAAAGTGGAATGTCCTTAATAATCTCGCGACGATAGACTTTAAACGTGGTTCCAAAATCGTGGATGTCCACGCCGGAAAGCTTGCTCATCATCCAGTTGGCGATTCGCGAGGGCAGGCGGCGCATTATGAAATTGTCCACGCGCTTCTGGCGCCAGCCGCTGACGATGTCGCAATGACTGGCTTCAAGGGCGTCGAGCAGAGTGGGGATGTCGGCGGGGTCGTGCTGCAGGTCGCCGTCCATCGAAACGATGATGTCCCCGGAAGCGAAGTCGAACCCTGCCGCCAGGGCGGTCGTTTGCCCGTAGTTCCGTTTTAGCCGAAGAACGGCCACGCGCGGGTCTTCCTCGGCAATGGCTGCGAGGATTTGCGGCGTAGCGTCCGAGCTTTGGTCGTCCACGTACACGAATTCGACGGGATCATAGCGTCCAGTCATCACTTCGCTTAGCCGCTGATGCAGCTCACGGACGCTATCCTGCTCGTCGTGAAAAGGGACGACGATCGAGTATCGAGGTGGCACGCCTTGGCTAGCCGGCATTTTGCTAGTGTAACTCCCGATAGCTAATTAGGCGAATGTCCCTTTCGTCTAGTGCGTTTCTGACACCGGAATCGAGCAGCCCCTGCAATTCGGTTTCTCGTTGGTCCTGGAGCCGGGAGCCGGAGTTCGCCAAGTCGATATCGCAGATGCCTGGATGAAGCATAATCTCGGTACTGCCGTCGGAAAGTGTGTCAATCATGCGACGGAGAGCAGCGGGGCCCAGCCCTCCCGTCATGGCCAACCCTACAAAATGGTCAGGTGAAAGCAAACCGTACTTGCGCGCGATGGCCTGAAACCATGGCGTGACAGCGCGAGCTGCCGCGGCAGCGATCAACTCCTTGGTGCGGCCGGGGTTTTCATGGCGAGTCGTCTCCCAGGAGTCTCGAAGATTCTCCATGGGCTTGCGTATCCGCGTGATTCCAAGTTCCTTGGCCACGCGACCGACGGCCTCCATCACTTTGGGGTGCGCGTGAGTGTGCTTGTGCGTGTCGAGATGGGTCGGTTCGATTCCCGCAGAGCGGATCTTTTCGATTTGAGCGCGCAATTCCCGCTCGATGGCCTTCATCCGAATGAATCCGGAGCTCAATCTCGCTACTAGTCCCGCCAAAGACTCCGGCAGATTTCCATTCGCATCCGCCAAAGAAGAGATTTTCTCTCGCGGAGCGATCGCCGGGCCCCCGACCAGCACTAAGTGACATCCAACTCCCAATTTTGGATTTGATTTGGCGCGCGATACGGCATCATCGAATTCCGCGCCGTTGGCCATTAAGGTGGCGCTGGTGAGGACGCCGTCGCGATGGGCGCGAATGATTCCTTCGTTTACGCCTCGCGTCATTCCGAAATCGTCTGCGTTCAGGATGAGTTGTTTCATTTAGCTGGAAGCATATGCGAAGCGGAAAGACAATCATATCATGGGGCAACGAACGACAAAGCTAGTTGCGGGCGTAGCAGAGTCGGAGATTCTGCGATGCCGGGGTGAAAATAGAAATTCCCGGAGAAAGCAATTCAAAAGCCATTCATGTGAAGAGAACGAAAGAAATGTTAAGGAAGTGTAAAAGTTTTCAACAGTTCTGTTGAAAACCATGTGGAAAAGAACGCCGCAACACCGGGAATCGAGCGTCTGGCAAAGGCTTACTTCACTTTGCACTATTTCTGTGCAGTTTTTTTTGGATGAAATAATTTCCCGGTGATCTTCAACTTTTTCACTTCAGTTCGAGCCAAAGTGAAAAGTTTTTGTACGCATTTTGTCAAATCAGGAAAAATTTCCGTTCGACTGAGGGAATCCTAGTACCAGTGAGGCGGTGGGGCGAGCTTGATTTGAATTGTTTGCTCGTCGGTATCGACGTCGTACCACTGTCCAAACGTGTGCCAGCCTTTAGCAACGACCTGTATCTCAATCCTTCCTTGGGGAATCTCGGGAACTTTCGCCGAACCATCCTGGTTCGTCTTGAAATTCAGCTCAGCCAGTTTGTCGTGGTGGAAGAGGCCACCGGATTCATTGAATCGGACATAGACGCTGGCATTTCCAATAGGCTTTCCGTCGGCCGCCGCTACAACCTCGATTTTCAGTTTTACCGTGGCGGGCTCGGACGACTTTTTATCCTTTTTGTTGGGCTTGTCCGGCGGAGCTTGCGTGTTCTCGGCGGGCGATTGTTCCTTGGAGGCCGATTGGTCTTGATTGGCGGATTGAGCGTGCGACAAACCGACAACGCTCAAGAATGCGGCGAACAGGGCCAGCGCTAAGAAACCGGACGAAAATTGCCGGCGGCTCGAAGTGGAACTCATGGCACCTTTCTTTTACAGGAATAGCCACTCGCTCTCAAGTTCTAAAAAACTGCAATCCATAATGGCTTCCATGGCCCGGCGATAGAGTTCTCGTTGAGGCTGTGGAGTTTAAGTGCTCTGACGTATGATGATTATTCCGACAGGAGGCAAGTGATGGGTTTTTCCACCGACGCGATTCATGTAGGTCAGGAGCCTGACGCTCTAACCGGCGCGATCGTTAAGCCAATCTACCAGACGTCCACGTATGTAATTGAGGAAATGGGAAAAAGCAAGGGCTACGACTATGCGCGGACGAACCATCCGAACCGTCAGGCGCTGGAACGCACCATCTCGAAGTTAGAGGGAGGCCACGCCGCTTATGTGTTCACCTCCGGCATGGCGGCGATCGACTCCGTCTTCCGGCTTTTGCGTCCCGGCGATCACGCCATCCTGTCCCAGGCAGTGTACGGCGGAGTTTTCCGGCTGACGACTCAATTGCTCGTCCAGTTTGGGATGGAATTCAGCTACGTGGACACTTCTTGCCTCGAAAAAGTGAAGGCCGCCATCAAACCAAACACGAAAATGATGTATGTCGAAACGCCTACGAATCCTACGATGATAGTCACAGACCTGGCGGCCGTGGCGAAGCTCTCGCGCGAAAGAAATCTGACGCTTGTAGTGGACAACACATTCCTCAGCCCTTATCTGCAGCAGCCCATCGCGCTGGGGGCGCATATCGTCGTCCACTCGATGACGAAATACCTGAATGGCCACAGTGATTGCATCGGCGGCGCGGTGGTCCTTACGCGTCCCGAAGACGCCGAAAAAATATATTTCGTGCAGCGGTCCGCTGGAGCCGGTCTCGCGCCGATGGATTGCTTTCTGGTTTCGCGTGGACTTAAGACGCTTGCCGTGCGCATGGACCGCCACAATTTGAATGGGATGGCAGTGGCGAAGTTTCTGGAGTCTCACCGGAAAGTAAAACGCGTGATCTACCCTGGGCTTGCGTCTCATCCGCAACATGAAGTTGCGAAAAGGCAACAGTCGGGATTTGGCGGCATGCTTTCGTTTGACCTAGGATCACTCGACGCGGCTAAGGCGCTTTTGAATCACGTAAGACTTTGCTCCCTAGCCGAGAGTCTGGGCGGCGTCGAGACGCTGATTTCGCTTCCAGCTCTTATGACGCACGCTTCCATACCAGTCGACAAGCAGAAGGAAATCGGGATCACCCAAGGCCTGATCCGCCTCTCGGTTGGAATCGAGGATGTTGAGGACTTGATTGCGGATTTGGATCAGGCGCTCGCCAAAGTTTAGCGCCGATCAGCAAGGTGTTTGCCGGAAGATGATTAGAGTTTTCGGAAGCGGCTGAGTTTCCGATTATTGGACCGTACGAGACAATCCGCGGTTAGAATCCCGAGAGCCAATTGCTCCGGGGTCATCGGTTGCGTCAGGAGCCGCATCTCCACAGATAAAGACATTTCACGGACCGGCTCTTTCTAAAATCGGACGCTGGATCGACATTGCATACGATTACGGAGGATGTGGTTACCCGGTTTTTCGCGTTAGCTATCTCGGGGTAAGTTTGGTCTCTGTCGTTGGATTTCATATTGTTACCTAGGGGTCCGCAAGTACCGGTGTCCTCGATCTTGAACGTGTACACCAGCCGAAAAGAATTCTTCGCCTCGGTGCATTTGTGGCACTCGAACTGTGTGTGCTTTGCGCTGTCCAATGCAGCGGGACTTAGCAGCGGAGAACCGCTGACCACCTCCACTGATTCAACGCTCCCATCCTGTCCGACAGTGAGCATTAAATCCACATCGCCCGCGACGCGCTCCGCTCGTGCCTCCGAGGGATAGATTGCCATGGATAACTTGACGAGCACCACTACAGCTGAAGAGTTATCGGAGCCAGCAGGATTCTGGGCTGCGAATCTCACAACGGTGAAGGGAAATAGCATTGGCAAGCCGAGAAAGAGAATTAGGGTCGTAAGTAGGCCGGTCATCGAAGGCAGTTTAGGCCTACAGGCCCCGAACTGTCTAGAACATGCGTTCGCGCCGACTTTTTCACATTTTGCCTGATAAGCGCGCCACTTAGGGGTCGACCGGCTAACGAGGTCTTTACTTCTCTTTTCTTCGCGGCACCTTAACGGATTCGGAAATCCAGTTGAGGTAATCGATTCCTCCGGCTGCTATAGGCAAGGCGATGATTTCGGGCACGTCGTAGCTGTGCAAACGCTTCACCTCGACTTTCAATTTGGCGAAACGAGATTGGGTCGTCTTGATAATGAGCAGAAATTCCTTCGCGGATTCTACTCTTCCCTTCCAGCGATAAACTGACTCCACGGGAGACGTGACGATGTTCGCGCAAGCGGCCATGCGTTGCTCGACCACCGCCCACGCGATCTTCCGCGCTTCCTTTGCCGACCCACACGTGACTAGAACGACTATTTTGTCAGTCATCTCGAAATTCTCTGTGTCTTTACTAGTACGCCGCGCATCATTTTGAATGTTGTGGGTTTACGGCTTGAGGGCCAAGATACAATAGCTGTCCGTGACGAACCAAGCGATTCATTTCGGGACTTCGGGTTGGCGCGGCGTGATTGCCGACGACTTCACTTTTGCGGGAGTGCGTCGCGCGTCCGCCGCGGTAGCTGAACATGTCCTGGCGCAGACGAAATCGCCCACAGTGGTCGTCGGCTACGACATGCGCTTCTTCTCTCCTGAATTTGCGCTCACTTCTGCGGAAGTATTGAAGGCGCACGGCTGCCGAATCCTGCTCTGCCAGGAAGCGACGCCGACTCCCGTGATCGCCCACGCCATTATTTTCAACAAACTAGCCGGCGGCGTAAATATTACGGCGAGCCACAATCCCTGGGACTATAACGGCCTGAAATATTCCGGCCCCGAGGGCGGACCAGCTTCGGTGGAAACGACAAAAGACATCGAGAAGCGCGCAGCCGCCCTGCCGGAGGACACAACTCCGTTTCACGAGATCGCGGATAAATTCGAGCCGATTCATCCGCGCGAAGCTTACTTCGCGCAACTGAAGAAGATGATTCGCTTCGACGTTCTCGCGAAAGCCAAGGGCAATTTCGTTTGCGACGCGGTCCACGGCTGCGGCGCAGGATGGCTCGACCGTATCCTGAAAGAACACGGCCTCGCGATTACCGAAATCCGCGCGAACCGCGATGTATTATTCGAAGGCAAAGGCCCTGATCCCTCGGAGGAAAATCTCGGGCTGCTTAAAAAAACTGTACTCGAGAAAAAAGCTTTGGCCGGACTTGCGACCGACGGCGACGCCGACCGATTCGGAATTCTCGACCGCGACGGTTCGTTTATTGACCCGAATCACATTCTCGGCCTCGCGTTCGATTATTTGCTGGAGACGCGTGGAAAGAAACTGGGCGCTGCACGCAGCGTGGCAACCTCGCACCTCCTGGACGGGGTCGCAAAATTGTACGGCGTGCAGATTTACGAAAGTCCGGTCGGATTCAAGTACGTCGGGCCGTTCCTGCGCGACGACAAAATCGCAATTGGCGGAGAAGAAAGCGCAGGAATGACCATACGCGGGCATTTGCCGGAGAAAGACGGCATCCTGGCGTGCCTGCTGATCGCGGAAATGATTGCCGCGCGCCAAACTTCCTTGCGTGAACAGCTTCAGGATCTGTTTCGCAGAGTGGGGCGCGAATATTGGCCCGTTCGCGTGAACTTGCCCCTTTCCGATGATGCGCACAAGAAGCTGCTCGAGCGTTTGAAAGCTGACCCCAAGGATTTCGCAGGGCAGCCCGTGGCGAACGTGAATCGATTAGACGGATTGAAGCTGGGATTCGCGGATGGCTCGTGGGTTCTGATGCGACCCTCCGGGACCGAACCGGTAGTGCGCATCTACACCGAAACGTCGAGTATGGCCGCTTCGAAGAAACTTGCCGACGAGGCGCAGGCGTGGATCACGAAATGAACGAACCCAACGCAAACGCCACGCGCGAAGAAAATGGCAAGACAAATGATGCGCCCGTGAATTTCTTCGAGCAGCTCGGTCAATTCTTCCATCGAAACATGTACTGGTTCTTGATCGTGGGCTTTGCTCTTCTGTTGCTTCAAGACACGTTTGGGACCCACGGTGTGCTGGCAATGAGGCGTTCAAAGAAGGAAACACAGGAAATTCGAAAAGACATCTTACGGCTCGACGAGGATAACCAAAAACTACAGGAACGCGTGAAGTCGCTGAAGACCGATCCCGCGGCTATAGAGAAAATCATGCGCGAACGGATGAAAC
>Ga0302221_10001212_pt1 | contig 16935 bp, 4 predicted proteins | sample II_Palsa_E2_1_FD_193517 | JGI IMG/M metagenome (GOLD analysis project Ga0302221, IMG submission 193517) | Peat permafrost microbial communities from Stordalen Mire near Abisko, Sweden - II_Palsa_E2_1 | ecosystem: Environmental > Terrestrial > Soil > Palsa > Peat permafrost | place: Sweden... | reverse complement strand
TGCTAGTTGCGTAGTAGGTGAAAGATGTCCTATTATTTTCGTGTGTGCAAGCAGAGGATATACTCTGCGAATGCGCTAACCGCATTAGGCCTAGTGCCCTGCACGTGACTATCAATTCCACCAACATAATCCAATTCCAATCCTGTGGAAGATTTAAAATTAAACTGTACAAAGAAAGACAACGCGTCGCCTTTATCCTACACCGAACTTGAATAATACCAACTAAACAAATCGACCGAACTGAATTAAACAAATTATACAAAACAAGAACTTGAAACAAGACCTATTGCATAAGCACGAAAAGGAACGAAAATGGCACGATCTTATTATAAACTAGAGCCTAGCCCTGCTACTAGTCCTCACAAACCTACGAATGCTCGAACTCGACCCTCTTAACCTTCCTTGATTCTTGAAGAACCTAAATTCAACCTTGAATACCTCCGATTTGCATTTTAACAAGACCCCGAACAACTCTATAAGCGGATTCTAGAAGCCCTTTACTAACAAGATGACGCGAAGGAACAAGTAGTTGTTTTAAAGGCTAAGGCTTTAAAACAATAAACTTAACTAGCCTAGCTTGATATTAGGAACAAAGCCCTTTAAACTGAACTTCTCGAGGCTTACTATTAACAAGTTACAGCTACCCCCTTAGCATAATGCCCTTTACACTTTACTGAGCTCCTTAATCCCCTTATCTTTACAAATAGCAAGGATATAAGTCTCTTTAATTAAATCTCCCGAATTAAAAACAAGCTTTGTGAGAATATAGATTATTACCTTACTAAATTGATAAAACTTTTATTAGTAAAAGGCTTAATTAGAGGTAAAGCTACAAAGCATATTTCTTTATATTTAAAGGATAATTCTATTAATTTATATACAATTATCTAGGATTTATTTAACTATTTAATCTTTGCTTATAAGAACTTAAATTGATTATTTATAGCTAAAAACAAATTTAAGAAGCGTTTTATAAAGTTAACTTAATTATTTTATAACTTTTATACCAAGTTTTTGTAGCTAGCTTTTAAGGCTAAGGTTGCACTTGTAAAACTAAAGTATAAGCTAAATAGCAAGCTATCCTTTAGTCTTTAAAAGATAGTTATTTTGCATTTTAATACTAAGTTAACCTTTTATAAAATTTCAAAGCAATATATAATTTATAACTAATCCTTAAAAGCTATTAAAGAATGCAAGTTATATATATAAAAGCTTTATAATGTAAATAAGACAAATACTTTTACTCTTGCAATAGCACTTATAATTATAATTATAACTACTTTACTAATTACCCCTTTTATAAATACCTTTTAAAATACTCTCTTAAAGCTTATATATTAGAATCCTTTGCGCTAACAGTTAAGTAATACAAACAAGTGTTTTATTTGCCAAGAATTAGGATATAAGATAAATAATTGCTTAAAGCATACAAATATTAAAGCTATTAAGTAATTAAAAAAAGTTTTAAAATTATTAGAAAACAATAACCCTTAAAAGAAGTCTTTACTTTAAGGTTATATAATATTGATTTGTGCAAAGTAAATTTAAGTTAATTGCTTAAAGGGGATTCTTTTACCTTTTTATATATAATTAGTAGCAATAAACTGAAAATTTAAAACTTATATACTTATTAATATTAGAGCAAATAGATATATATTTATTAATACTTACTTTATAGTTATTACTACTTAATTCCTTAGTACAAAAGTATAATAACTATTTATATTATATAATATACAAGGATTCAATAGCAAAATTATATAACTAATTACTAATTATATAAAATTAACTTTACTTATTAATAAAAGACAAATAAAAGTTTTTATACTAGTTATATAACTAGGAGGATAAAATATAATACTTAGCTACAAATGGACTACAAAAACAAGAATCCTTATTAATTACAAGAATAGGCAATTAGTTTAGCTAAAAGACTACTCTAAAGATAAGGGCTAAAACTGCATATTAGCAATTTCTAAGAAAAACCTTTTGCTATAACCCTTAAACCTTATATATTAAAAGGATACTAATTGCTATACAAAGCTAATAGCTAAAGATACTTAAAGATTAAAGGCTATTGTGGCGGAGCCACGTGGCACTGCACGTGATCTACGCGAGGGAGCATAAATATCGTGTTTCTTGCCACCTGTACACTTAGTCCAGTAGTCGAATGCCATTAGTCAATTGCACCCCCATTCGCACTCCCTCCTTACCTGGGTTGTACCCCTATCACAATAACCAAAAAGCGGTACTTAAGCAGTAATCATTGCTTAAAACAAATATGCTAAATGCATATATATAGCTAGAGCTGAAGAGATCACGTGACACGCACGCATTTGTACACATTACATAACTAGTCTTATTTATAACTTTGAAGTTGGCTTTAAATATAGTTATCCGAGTATATAACTTAGTAACCGATTTATTCGTGCCTTATTAATGCATCTTATACTAATAATATAAACACTTGACAATCTTTGCAAGGGTATATTATATCCCTTTTTAAAGGGCCAATTATATGAAAGGCAGCTTGCTAATTGACAATAATTACCTTTACAACAAAGGCTAAGCTACTTGCTATTAAGCATATAGCCAAGGAAACCTTAGCTCTTTAGCAATTCTTTAAAGATATTAAGCTCGATTTAAGAGAGCTATAAACTATCTTTTATAACAATTAACAAACAATTAAGCTAATTGTCGGAACATATACTGCATTTACCCCTAGTATTGCATTTACTTCTACTCTTGTACGGCTCAACTGCCGGCCCTGTTCTTAATCTTACTTTCGGGTTTTGGCGGGCTTGCTTTTCGGGCCCTAGTTTAGATCCTTTGTACGCGCGGGCCTGATGCATTTAGTATATCCCACTTATATTTATAAGTGGGTTATACATGACTTGTATAGTTATACTCGGCCTATTCGGGCTATAAATAACTTGTACAAATCGGCACTTGCTTTGCGTGTACTATTTTACTTCTTATGCTTGTTATATATATATAATAGTCCTTATTTAACAAGGGATATACATTATTAAATATATTACTTTTAAGGTACTATTATCTGTTACATATTCGGATTACTTGGCTATACCAACACTGATTAGTGGTTAAATAAACCACAAAACAGCTAAGAAACAGTTTCTAGAAGAGACATTTTATATTTGTTACAATAAGTTAAAAAGAGAATCGAGTAGTAATACCGAGTTAGCTTGATTTTTGGACTAATTTTGCGCTACTTTACAAAACTATGCTAGAGGAACTCAACGGCTCTTCTTTTGAATCAAGTAAAATTAAGAGGTATAAAAGACTTTTAAGGATTTAAGAAAGGATTAAGTAGCAATACCGAGTTAGCTTAATTTTTGGATTATTTTTGCATTTATTACATAACTTACTATTTTTATAGTATATAAACTATTATACAAAGACAATTTTACTATATAACGACAATATATTCCTATTCCTTATTACAAAAAGCTATAAGCTAAATAAGGACTATTAGGGCAAAGACTTTGACTTAAATAACCTAAAAACTTATATAATAGAATATATAAATAACTATATTGCTTTAACGATCTTATAGTGCAAATACTATAAGTGTGTAGACTTTAATTGCTAGGAGGAAGTTTGAGAGAGTTTAGAAGGCTAAACGCTTGAGATGCTTGAGAAGACTAGTCGATTAGCTATTAAGGAACTTTATATATATTTATATGCATATAAAGTATAGGTTAAAAAGCAAGTTAGATTAATTTCATTTGCTAAAACAATTTACGATATCTTTATAAAGGAAATATAGTATATTTAAATAGAGGACAAAATCTAGGAAATACTTAAATTAGATTAAGCGTTACGGTTCTGCGCTGGCACGTGCAGCGCTAACCTTGATCAGGCTAGGGTTGGCGAACCTAGGATATTTAAGCATGCGATGCTTCATGTTTCCTACTTCCTTCCTTAGCTTTGTATAGTCGTAATTGAGACCCTTCTACTTTGCCTTCCTTTCCAGGCCCTGAAGCTGGCGCTCGTGACATTAAGAGTTTAACTTTAAGTTAAATCCGGTATACTAGAAACTACAAGTAATGCTATATATAACAATTAAACGGAATATTAAACAAGACTAGTTAATTGTATATTATATAAAACTACTTTAGCTAGAGTAAACCCTAAGTTATATGCTATTAAAATAGCTACCCCGGGACGAAATACTATATTTACTAGTATAGCTATATAGACAATTTAGTAGCAATTTGCACCCTTTACTTGGGCAAGGATTACTATCTCTTATTATATAACTAAAGCTAGTTGTCTTGTACAATTTACTTTATATAACTTAGCTACAATTGCTTGCAGATATAATAAAAATTTACGCAAGTGATAACAAGAAATATAGGGGTAAAGAGTATAATATTTTGGATATTAAACTTTAAGTGTTTTTCGATTGCTATATAAAGGTCAAATTAGCAAATAACCAATTTTACTTGGCATTTTCTATTATAATAAAATATTTAGACAATTGTACAATTTTACTATTATAGTAGAAATGACTAAGACTTACTTTGAGACAAAGGAATAGCAATAAAAGTATTTTATAGAATAAAGAGGAATAACACTTTATTATATTATAACAAACACTTTAAGAAGACTTAACCCGAATGCTTAAAAGTGCTCTTTGACACCTTATATATAGCTTAATAGGGACTATTAGTAGAATACTAGAACGAGTACAACTTGTAAGACCACGTAATTAATGTATATAGTAGTATTCTAGAACGCCGACTTGTATTATTTAAATTAGTATTTACTTTTAAAGGTATATGCGCAAAATTATGCTTAGTAGTAAGGCAATTTGTATAAGAGAAGGAGCTAAAGGATTATTTGGTATATTATTAAGAGGACAAGAATAATAATTTGTATAAACTTATTTAGCATTAGACTAATTAAATATATAAAGGTTATAAGCGCAATAGAAGGGGCTATTTTGCGGGCTATTCCTAAAGACGTTTTGTAAGGCGGTTTTTAGGGCGTTTTGCAAGTTGTTTTGCAAGTTGTTTTATAAACTATAACAAAATTATAAAGGATTGTACAAAGAAGTGCTTTATTTGCAAACGACTAGGATGCTAGTTTATAAAGCATATAGACAAGGAGAAAAAGAAGGCATATTAGTAGTTTGTTGCAAATGTATTAAAAGAGGATTTTAAGGTTTTATACTAGAATTCGAGGGAACCCTAAATAAGAATAGCGATAGTAATAACAAGTTAAATGATTTACTGCAATTGCACGACTTATAATAGATTATATTGCTAGAAATACACGAATTACTATATAAAGCAAAGCAATTCTTTACTGAATTTAGTAAAATTAATAGATCAAAAGTAGTAATAACCCTAAATAATTAGTTGTTTATATATGTAATTACTATATAAGACATTTTCACTTAGCCCTTAAAAATATTAATTTTTACATTTAAGGATTGTTATTCTTCAAGTGTATTCTAAGGAATTATGCCCGATAGCGGCGTATTAGGAGTATTAATTGCAAGGGAGCCTTAAGTCTTAGCATTACAAAAACTTAACCCGATAGTTACAATTAATTATATAAATACTAGAAATTATTATATTCGATTTAGCAAAGGATTAGCAACTATATAAGGAACAATTATTGTAAATACACTACTTAAACCGATTACATTTTATATTATACTAGCAAATACACTATACTTGTATTATATTTAAGATATAGACAAAATGGGGGTCAAATTGGATAACTTTGCTAATATTTTAATTTAAGGCAAGAAGACTATGCCAATTATATATAAATAGGGCTATTTATAGATGTTCTTGCGCTAAAAAAAAGAAGCTATAGCATATAGTCACTTGATAGAAATAAAGCTAAAACAACTTTATTACTATTTTAGACACTTATTTATATAAAGGCTAGCAAAAGTACTAAAACAGGCTGGGTATACAATATTAATTAACATATAATCGAACAATTAATAAAGTATTGCAAGAGTTGTTAATTATATACAAAATTACTAGGCCAATTCAAGTTTACCCTTAAAGACAACTATAATTTTAACTATTTAGTTATAATTGATATGCTTTACTTAAATAGCGAACCAGTGCTTTAAGCAATTAATAAAGCTATAGCATTAATGCTATATAGTTTTTAAAGGACATGTTAGCAAAAATAGCATAATATATTATATAATTATACTAAATTAACATATATTAAAGTTTACTTCATTACTTAGTATATAATGCTAGGAAGAACTTCTTATTAATAGAATTCCAGTAATATGCAAAATTATTAGCTATTAAAGTAAAGGAAGTACTAGTTAAAGCTTATAATAGTATTAGCAAAGTCGAAAGGTATTATATATTATTAAGACATTTATATAAAATCTTATAAGACAAATTGCAAGACAAAAAGCTTAACAAGGAAGTGATTTTGCAAATAGCAATAAAAGCTGTAAATAATATTATAAGACTAGATAAGCTAGTTCTTATGCTTTTTATTTTTAGATTATATCTTAAAATTATAGACTAAGACCCCCTTATACTTATTATTACTAAGAGAGTAGAAGCTATTTGTATAGCAATAAAGGAAGTATAATAATTTTATGCAAAATGCTAAGTCTAAGAAGCACTTGCTACTAGAAATGGACTAGTTACAAATAAAATGCACAATTTATTGCTTTAATTAAACATATAAGTATAGCGCGAGAATAAGTGATAAAAGGGCTTATATAAACTAATTGCAATAAATAATAAAACTTGTATAATTTAAATATTATATAAACTAACTAATTTTCGGTTTGTAATAGTGAAGCTATTTTATATAAATCCGGCACTTAATATAATTAGTGCAAAGGCACTAATAATTGTTATAGCTAATTTAAGCAACTAGACTATTTTAACCCACAATTTAATAAACTCGGCAAGGGTTATTAATAAAATAAAAGAATTAGCAACTAGCATTTGAGCTATAAGGCTAGTTATCGAAATTACTTTTTATTAGTATAAAGAAAACTTAAAAGTTTTTAGTATTAAGAAAGAGGAGGCTAACTTGCAACTTTCACTTTAGCTAAAGAAATAAGGGGTAATTATTATACTAGGACTACTATTTTAAACTTTATAGAAGCAGAAAATTAAGGCTTTAATTATAAGGGACGTCTTTAAGTTTATTTTATATAATTTTAAGGTTTATATAAGCAAAACTTTTAATTTTAAACTAATAAATAAAATTAAAGGGAAGTCAATTAACTTATTATATAAGAAATTACAATTAGTAATTCAAGTATATAACAATAAAAGAAAAGAAGTAATTTTAATATAATTACTTACAATTTAGCAAGCAAGCTAAAGGCTAATTATAGCACTTGCACTATTACTTGCAAAAATAGATATTAACTTATTTTTTTAAGATATTATATAAGTATATATTTAATTTATAATATTCTTAAATTAATAAATCTTAGCATATTTACTTAAAGAATTTAAGGCCTAATTCTTACTTAAAATAATTATAATTATATAAAAACTGTCGGTTCACCTGTAACGCGTAGCACCGTCATGTATTCGTGGAATGCTATTTGCGTTAGTAGGTAGATGATTTATTCGAAGGAAGGATATCTAACACTATAGTATAGGATATACTTCCTCGGCTACCCGATTTGCACTAGCGCGCTGTCACATGACATAAGGTCACGTGACCTAAAACTAGTAAATGTAAATGCACCAACAAAAACTATTATATAATATATTAAAAGCTAAAACTTATTAGTAAGCTATATATTATAAATATTACTAGGAAAAGCTATATATAATAGCCTTATTATATAATCTTTGCCTTTTAGTAATAATAGCATATGCTTTCAAATTAGTTAAAATGCAAATAGATAACACTTTAATCTTAGGAGATAGCAAATTTAAAGCTTTAAAGTATAAAGAACTTGTAAAAGCAAATATTACTATAAAACTTACAAAGCAATTGTCACTTGATATGCTATTAATTTTTAATAAGTATATCTTCTAGCAAGAAGGAAATTCGATCTTATTAGTATAAAAAGGCTAAAGCAAGAAAATCAAGCTAATTAATACAAAATCACTTGCCTAGAATAATTAATATAAAGAGCAATAAGCTTATAAGGCATATATTGCAACAATCTACTAATTAAAGGCTATTTTTGACTTGTTTATTGTAACTTAGCACTAAAAACTAACTAAAAAAGATATAATAATGCTAAGTAAACAACTGCAATAACAACTAGACAATTTAAAACAAGGAATTAAATATATAAATTTAGACTTAAATTATATAAAGCTATTTATATTTGTTAATAAATTATTTGCAAATAACAAAGATTTAAGCTTTTAAATTAGATATAAAATTATTTTTGCAAATAAAACTACAAGCATAATACTAGACTTATTTAACCTATAAGGCAACTTAGTCTATTATAGTAGTATAAAGAGCAAACGGGTTACTAGAAATGTCTTAGCATTAGAGGTATATAAAATAGTAAGAGGGGTTAATATAGCTATTGCTATTAATACTATTATTAAAATAATTACTAATTAACTAGGTGTCGCACTGGTGTAGCCCCCCCCCCCCCCCCTGGGGGCTTATGTCAAGTGATTAGGGTGCAGGGGTCCCTGCCTTATATATAGGGGCTCCCGCCCACATGATTCCAAAAATCAAAGCTGCTTATCAGAGCATTTTGCTTTCATCGATTTACTTGCGACACTAGGACTACCTTTAACCTTAATTATTATTAGTACCGATTCTTACTTATTATATAAATGCCTTGTTAAGCTCGGAACTACTAAAGAAAAGAGGTTAATAATTAATATTATAGCTATTTGAGAATTGTATAAATAGAGGGAACTTATAAAAATATAATAGATTAACAGCTAAGATAACCTAGCAAATGCTATAACTAAAGGGACTCCGAATAAGGCCTTAGAGAGATTTATCGATACTGTTGGTAGAATAATCACGTGCAGGGCACTAGGCCTAATGCGGATAGCGCATTTGCAGAGTATATCCTTTGCGCGCACATATAAACTAAATACGATAACTTTTACTTATTACGCAACTAGTATACTACGTTATGATTTACGTGTTATGCTACGCGTCCCGGGTGAACCGACACTAATTAGTTTGCATTTAGATTAGAAGGAAATAGGAAAGCGCGTTAAAGAGTCTCTATTAAGAGGCTGTTTTAACGAGTACTACTTTCTCTTGCTTATATTAGTAGTTAAGAGTATATTAATAGATTGTCTTTACTAAGAGGCTCTTTATTGATTATTGCTTTTACTAATAATAGATTATCTTTATTGGTAAGATTCCTTATTAATTATTGCTTTTGTAGAAATAAGGTTTATATTTTATGAATATGTCCTTAACTTTATTCCTTTAACAAACTCCCTTAAACTTATCAAATATTATAAATACTACAAATACTTTAAATACCCTTTAACCTTATCGATTTTTCGACCTACGAGAAGTATAGCTCTTTCCTTAATTACTACTTGCATTCTACCATTAAAGGGTGAAGATATAAAGTATAGCGCCCTTTAAGGAGGAGGAACGGGTGATATAAGAAGATAAGGACAAGTTTAAGGATGGCATTAAGCTTTTAAGAGCAAATAGAGCTATGATTTAGACATATATTAGGGTACGACGCAATAAATGGAAGAAATACGAGCTTACCGATAATAACTTATAAGAATAATATTAAGAAGACTTTAAGGATTTCTTTGTTAATAACTTTGTAAAGGTTAAATTACTTGCTTTAAAGAAGTTTTATAAATTATTACAATATAGTAGTGTTTATGTGGCGAATAGAGTAAGTAGTAATTTTACAATTGCTAATGCTTTATACTAAATTGCACAAGAGAGTATAATATATATGTAGTCGAAGGATAATATTTAAGAGTGTAGGTTCGACCTTGTAGTAAGAGCTTCTATTATATCTGTCTTTGTTACTACTATAAGTAATACTTGATTTGAGGAAATATATGCACTTAGTGCACTTGGTAAGTATAGTATAGCACTTTCAAATGGACTTAGTATAGCATTATCGAATATAAATCCTACTTAGAATCTTATAAATCAAAACAATAACACTTTACAAAACCCTTAATTATCTAATTTATAAGCACAAAATTATCAAGATCTTGCATTATCTTTAGCCTACTTTATTGGCGAAGTTGCAAAGCAGTATAAGGATGATATAAAGTATAATAATAGTAGTAGTTTTGATTTTAAGATATAAATGTTTAAGGATGTATATTATAAGGTTGGGTTTCCTTAAGACGATATTATAAAAGCTTTCCTAGTTATATTAGCAAGAATAGCTTAAAGCATCTATTACAATTAAAAGCTTGGTATTTGACTATATAAGAAGGCTTGTAATTACTTATGTAATTACTTTGAAGGACCCTTTATATAGTATGCAAATCTTATAGAATAGAACCTTATTATACTTCGATTAATTATATCTAAAAACTTTAGCAAATCGACGTAGAAATGCCTCTAAATCCTATTTAACAAGCTATAAACCTTTTAATACTTACTCCCTATAGAATTATGAACCAATAACTTTTTATATAATAAGATTGTTATTATATATACTGATAATTTAGCTTATATAGTTGCACTCGTTGATCCTTTAGCAGATCTTGGTGCTTTTATAAATAGGCTTACTTTAAACGTGATGGTTTTTGAAACTTAATATCCAATAGAAACCTTTTATAAGGACCTAGTAGAAGTGAACTTTATTATACGACGATTTTATAGGAATAATAACCGTAATTAACGCGGAAGTTTGTACTATTATACGACGATTTTATAGGAATAATAACCGCAATTAACGCGGAAGTTTGTACTAAGGCCGTCGGAATAACTATAACTCGAATTACAATCCTTAAAGACATTCGAATTATATTAAATGTCTTGATTGTTTTTAGGATTGCCGTCGACGTAGTCCCCTTAGTTTATATTGGATTTGCGGTCGGGATAGTTGTCGTTCTTGGAAGTATATATTATAAGAGCAAGAACGAGAAAAGAGTAATTTTAGATATTATAATTACGATAGATTTTCACAGAAGATGATAGATAAGTAGTTTAATTATGCGTACGAATAGCATGTTATTGAATTCGAAGGAGAAGACGAATTAAGTGCAGCTTTTGATAAAACTTCCTAGTTTAAGATAATGACGAGGATAATAATAATTTTAATTTGCCACTTAAAGGAATAGAAATCGAGTTTATAACCTTTAATGGGAATGCCCTTACTAGAACCTCCGAAAACCTTACTATAGAACTATGCAATTGTTCTTTCCTTTATAGGATAACAAAAAAGGGACTATAACTGCAAGATGAAGATATTAAAGAGGTTAACACCTTTACAAATTAGCTTACTTTAAGATACGATTCTAATTAGTTCTTTAGTGTTTGCATTAATATAAGAGCATTAATATATTTTATAAGCTGATACGGACAATTTTAGGCTCTTTAGTGCTATAATAATATTATATAACTCGACACTTTTATAAAGGGTAATATTATAGCTATATTTGGAAAGGGTTTTGCATTATTTATAAGGTTTATAAAGCTTAAGCTTTTAATTGGTGTAGTAACTTTTTATATTATAGATGCAAAGATCCCTTTCTTGCTTTGCTTTAAGGGTATAGATTGTTTAAAGGTATATATTAATAACCTTAAAAACGCTATTATCTTAAAGATAAATGAACACGTACTAGTAATATGTCGTTTTAGCTATCTATTCCTCTTATAGGATGGTTTACTTTAGCAATTTATTGTTAATTTATTCGATTATAATTTATACTATTTGACTTGTATAGAATTATAGCGTTTATACTGCCGTTTTGGCTCCCCTTTGTTAATAAGCTATAGCGAGTACTTGAGCGAGCAGGATATAAAGTTAAGAAGGATGCTTTAGAACACTTGACAAAATATTGCAAATAATGCTAGAAGTATAGTTAAGCACCGCGTAAGTTTAAGTTTATTATTATAAATGATATTAATTTTAATGCATCTATCTTTTTTAACATTTTCTAGATTCTAAAAACCTAAAGGAAGCTAGTTATTTATATTTTAAATAAAGCTACAAATTACTAGGCAAGCTATTAGCTTAAAGATATAACATCAAAACACGTATAAGATAATTTTTGTACTTGCTAGATCGATAGCTACTAAGGACCCCCCGATTAAGTTATTGTAGACGCAAGGAAGAATTTAGTAAGCAAGGAATTTAAGGATAACGCTATTATAGTTAGTATAAAGCTTAAAATTGTACTAGTTAAAGCTTATTACTCGATTAGAAAACTAAAACGATATTATACTATTATATAAAAGGCTTATAATTGCATTATTACTAAAATTCTAGGTCTCGATTGCGAAATAGCCCTTCAAATGTTATTTAAGGCTATTAACGATTTAATAAGTCTTAATAGTTTAATACTTACACTTCTAATTTATAGCGTATACCCACAAATAATAAAATATAATCCCCCTTTACCTATTATCTTATAGCGAGCTTAAGCTATCCGAAAAGCTATAGATAAAGTTTGCGAATTAAGTGCTTAAAAGGTTATTTATAATGCTCTTAATACTTGCAATAGCCTAAATACCTTCGATTTTGCGGAATTGCTACTAAATTTTAATATATAAGTATAAAAAGAACTTAGACTATAAAAGGGACCTTTTAAATTAGTTGCTAAGGAAGGAGAAAATACTACTAGAATTGTATAAATAAGCAACCGACAAGTTCCCTTTTACTATATATTAATTAAGCTATATTATAAGGACGTTAATCTAAGAGATAATTACTTTAAGGATAATTATCAAATAAACGATAATAATTATTAAATGGACGATAGATTAGATGCTAAACTTAGGCGTAATCTATTATACAAGAGAGGACGTCTTAAGAAGCTCGATTAATTTATGGCTAATCACGAAACTTTCTTGCAATTAAATAAGCAATTTACGAAATTACGCAAAAAGGAGCTTCTTAGCTTAATCGAAAAAGGAGTCTTTTAACTTATCGATAAATCCGACATTTTAAAGGATGCTAAGGTCTTTAATTTAAGGTTTGTTAATAAGGTTAAACTTGTAGATAATAAACCCTTTAATAAGTTAAGGCTAGTAATTTAAGGATATAGTAATAATAAGAAGGATTAAGTGCTTTGCTAATCACTTACAATTTAACGAATTAGCTAGAGAATCTTACTATTCCTTGCTGCAATAGAACTAAAGAAACTCGGATTATTTATACGGGATATTAACTAGGCATATATATAGTCGAAAACTATTTTAAATTGTAGTATTTACTTCTATCTACTAGAGGAACTCCTTAATCTCCTCGAGCTTCCGAATAGTACTATTTTTATAGTAATTAAGCCTTTATATAGCATATTAAAGGCTAGAAACTATTAGTTTAAAACTTACTATAATTATTATATTAACGAATTAAGTATGAAATAGTTTACTTACAACTTATGCTTATTATATAATATTGCGCCCTTTAGAGTCGTTGGCTTATAAACTGACGATACGTCAATATTAGCAAATGATGAATTTGCAAATCACGAATAAACTTAGCTATAGAAAGCCTAGTTTATAGCTAAGGAATGCTAGCAACTTACTACTGCGAATAGCCTTAAATTTAATGGCAATATCATTAAGCTCGAAGACTTTGGCTTAATTACCCTTACTTAGGAAAGATAGTGCAAGAACTTTAAGCTTATATAAAAGGAACTATTAAATTTAACGAGTAATAGAGGATTAGTACAAAATAACTTACTTATAAAGGATTAATTTGTGGTATAACGAGCTTGTGGAGCTTATATCGCAACTATATGTTAACTAGAAGTGGCTTACAATTTATTTATTGCTACTTAATCTACAGAATACGGTTTAAATGATATTTGCGCATTAAATAAACGTTTATAGTAGCAAATCGATAATTTATTAAGAGGTTTACAATTTATATAACTTGATAGGAATACCTTACAACTCTTTGTCTTTATAGATGCTGCTTTTGCTAATAATAAGGACCTTTCCTCGCTAATAGGGGCTCTTTTAGTAGCCGCGGATGCTAAAAATAACGCTAATATCTTATACTAGGTTTCTGTTAAATGCAAGAGGATTATATAAAGTGTTTTAGCCTCCGAATTACTAGGAATGGTATACGGATTCGATATGGCATACTTAGTAAAGACTATGCTCGATTTAATCTTTAATAAGGATATATTACTTATTGTATACACGGATTCGAAGTCCCTTTACGATTGCTTAGTCAAATTAGGTATAATGCAAGAAAAGAGACTTATGATCGACGTTATGAGCATGCGCGAAGCTTACGAATGAAGAGAGATTACTTAGGTGAAGTGGATAGCTAGTAAATCGAACCTTGCCGACTTTATAACGAAGACTAAACCTACAAATGCCCTTAAAACCCTTATTAATACGAATAAAATCGATATATAAGTGTAAGAATAGGTGGAACGTATATAGGGTATATTATAGAGTTAGTGGAGGGGTGTATATGACAAAATCGAGGATTTGGGATTCTGCTAAGGATTGCCGGATTAGGAAGGAGTATAAGCTTTAGCGGTAAAGGATTATTATTGCATTTTTGAGCGTTTCCGGGCTAAAGGGAATTTTGGAAGAAATTTACCAAGTCACGTGACTCTCTCTTTACGTGAGCTACGGGTACAATTTCATAGCGCTATAAAACGGAGGATTATTTGATTGTATTATATAATAGTTTTTTATTAGTGATTAACTACCTTACTAAAAGCTTTACAAGTTTTACCACTTCTAAAGAGGCTCTAGTGTTAGTAGAATAATCATGTGCAAGGCACTAGGCCTAATGCGGATAGCGCATTTGTAGAGTATATCCTCTGCGCGTATACACAAACTGAATACGATAACTTTCACCTACTACGCAACTAGCATACCACGTTATGATTTACGTGTCGTGCTACGCGTCCTGGGTGAACCGACAGATATAAATCAATTGGATATACGGGTTAAAGGATAAGTAAAGAGAGCAGATAGCGCGGGCGTAGTTGGAAGCTTTTAGGCCAAGACACATGACAGGGTTAATGCCTGAGGATTAAGGCTGCTCCGGGAGGGGGAATTGCCCCTTTGAGGGCAGCCTGAAAAATAAGGCAGCAACGGTCACGTGTTATTTCGGGTTTACTTGTTTTTGATTTTTTTGATTTTTTTGATTTATTTAATTTATCTGATTTACTTGCTTGTTTTGTAACTTAGGTTACTAGCTTTACTTTACTTGTTTTATAATTGTTCGGGCACAGTTTACATTTAATTCGAGTGCGTTTTGTATAAGAAGAAAAGGTTACTAGTGTCGGAACATATACTACATTTACCCCTAATATTGCATTTACTTTTACTCTTATATAGCTTAATTGCCGGCCTTATTCCTAATCCTCCTTTCGGGTTTTAGCGGGCTTGCTTTTCGGGCCTTAATTTAAATCCTTTATACGCGCAGGCCCGATGCATTTAGTATATCTTACTTATATCTATAAGTAAGTTATACACGACTTGTATAGTTATACTCGGCCTATTCGGGCTATGCATGACTTGTACAAATTGGCACTTGCTTTGCGTGTACTGTTTTACTTCTTACGCTTGTTATATGTATGTAGTAGTCCCTATTTAACAAGGGACACACATTATTGAATATATTACTTTTGGGGTACTATTGTGTGTCACACATTCGGATCACCTGGCTATACTAACACTAATAGTTAAAGAGAATAAAAAGATTACTATTAAGCTATGCTATATTAATATTTGAAATATATAACTACACTAAAAGCATGCAAAAGGTGTATTTTAAGTAATATATCTACTAATAAAAGAAATGTGTTACGGTTTTGCGCTAGCACGTGCAGCACCATTCCCGATCAGGCTAGGTTGGCGAACCTAGGATATTTAAGCATGCAATAACTTCATGCTTCCTGCTTCCTTCCTTAGCTTTGTATAGTCGTAATTGAGACCCTTCTACTTTTGCCTTCCTTTCTAGGCCTTGAAGCTGGCGCTCGTGACAAAATGCTAGCAAATAAATTAACTAAAAACTTGCTATGCTATAAATTCAAATACTTTTGATTATTATTAAACCTCTATAATTTATATAAGATAATCGAAAATATGAAATAGCTTAAAGGAATTATTTTATTTGTTTATATTATAAAACTAAGGCAATATTCCCAAGTATCAAAACTTTTTTGCTAGCAAGTTAACTAGCTTGCCCAAAACACTCTTTATACAATTAGACTAAGTTGCACTACTAGCTGCGCAACCTCTTGCAGCTTTATAAGCATCACATTTAAAAGGAGCAACTATAACAAGAATTATAAAAGCAGCAAGCTTAAAAGGAGCAACTGCAACAAGAATTACAAGAGTAGCAGCTGCTAATTTAGCTATACTAACTATAAGCACAGCTATTACTAGCCTTATACTATTATTACTAGTTTTGCTATTTGCTACAATTTCAAGTATAATGCAACAAATACGCAAAGCTTATTAAACCTTTAAAGCAGGCAATTAGCTATAAATAAGACTAAAAAAGGGAATAACCTATAATCTTATTTGCAATTGCCAACTTATTCAAGAACTGCAAAGCTATATTTATACAAGTAAATAATAAAGCCTTACAATAGTAGCTTAAGGCGCATCTCTAGTAACAAGAGCTTTAGCTAATAATATCAAAATAGCTACTATTACTCTGTTTAAAAAGTGCAAAGTTAACTAGTTTCTAAGTTAGCAAAGGACACATTTAATAAATTATTTTAAGTATATTATAGCTAAAGCAAGGAATATTGCATTATACACCCTTTACAAGTTACAAGGTTTGAGCTTTAAAAAGGGTTTTAGTAAAAG
>Ga0302221_10001210_pt1 | contig 16944 bp, 13 predicted proteins | sample II_Palsa_E2_1_FD_193517 | JGI IMG/M metagenome (GOLD analysis project Ga0302221, IMG submission 193517) | Peat permafrost microbial communities from Stordalen Mire near Abisko, Sweden - II_Palsa_E2_1 | ecosystem: Environmental > Terrestrial > Soil > Palsa > Peat permafrost | place: Sweden... | reverse complement strand
TCGCTGCTTGTGGGCGATTTCCTGTTTGTAAGCAAAGTAAACTATGGGGCACGTACGCCTATGACGCCTATTGCCTTCCCTTTTGCCCACCATACCATGCCGCTGATAGGCACCAAAGCCTATTGGGATGGTTTGGAACTTCCTTATTACCGATTGCCCGGTTTTAGCGACGTAAAAAAGAACGACGTTGTTGTATTTAATTATCCACAGGATACTATTAATAACAGGCCTGTTGATAAACGCGAAAATTATATAAAACGTTGCCAGGGTACGCCAGGGGATACTTTAAGCGTTATTGATGGCCAGGTTTATGTAAACGGCAAAGCAATGCCAACCCCGCCGGGAGAGGAAATGGAATATAGCTATAAAACTACCGGCGAGGATATTAACCCGCAAATTTTAGATGAACTGAATATTACCACTTACGATGGGCATCAGTATCAGGCGATGACAAAAGGATCGGCAGATGTTTTAAAAGGATACTCAAACGTTAAATCATTTATGCCGGTAATTTCGCCAAAAGGCGCAGCAGACCCTTTAAATCCGGTTTTTCCCCATGTATTTCCTATCCATGTAATGCTGACGCCTCAAATTCCTGATTATAAATGGAGTGTCGATAACTTCGGCCCTATCATTATCCCTAAAAAAGGCTGGACCGTAAAATTAGACAGCATGACCTTCCCGATTTATGAACGCTGCATTGAAGTGTATGAAAATAATAAAGTGCAGGTTGTTGGCAAGGATATTTTAATAAACGGCAAAAAGACAGATACCTACACCTTTAAAATGGATTATTACTGGATGATGGGCGATAACCGCCATGATTCGGAAGATTCACGTTTCTGGGGATTTGTACCTATTGATCACATTGTGGGCAAGGCGTTGTTTATCTGGATGAGCTGGGATGATAATGCCTCATTTTTCGGTAAGATCAGGTGGAGCAGGCTATTCAGGGGGATACATTGATTTAATTTCGGATTTCGATAGTTATCGGGAGGGAATTTCGATTTCGGATTTATTTAAGATATTGATCGAGTTTGATTAGGTGAGTGGTTGATTAAGTTAGCAAAGTTGGTAAAGCCATTGTTCGAAAACTCAATCAACCTAATCCAACTCAATCAACCTATAACCAATTTAATCAACCTAATCCAACTTAATCAACCCATAACCAACGTTGAATATCGGCACCTACATCGGCATACTTATATTGGCTTCGCCAATACTCATTTTATCGTATGCTGGATATTGGAAATTATTTCAAAAAGCCGGTCGCCACGGATGGGAAGCCCTTATTCCATGGTACTCAAGTTATATAATGCTAAAGTTAAGCGGGAGGCCTGCATGGTGGATCATCTGGTTTTTTGTGCCGTTAGCGAGTATTATTATAAGTGCAGGTATTATTATCGACTTTATTAAATCATTCGGAAAATTCACATTCAGGGATCGCGCGGCGGCGATACTTTTAGGCTTTATTTACCTGCCGAAATGGGGCTTCGAAAAAAAGACACAATACATAGGCCCTTCTGCCTCTGCGGAATTTAAAGAAACTTATCCCAAAAGCACGAAATCATCAACACTGGTTGAATGGACGCAGGCGGTACTATTTTCAGTGATCGCCGCCATGTTTATCCGTACTTTCTTTATTGAAACTTATGTGATCCCGACGCCATCGATGGAAAGGACACTTTTAGTTGGCGATCATATATTTGTAAGTAAAGTAAACTACGGTGCAAGGATACCCATAACGCCAGTAAGTTTTCCTTTTACACATAATACGCTGCCAAATTTTTATGTCAGGTCGTATTGGGATGGCCTTGAATTGCCATATTACCGTTTGCCTGGCTTTAGTGAAGTAAAAAGAGGCGATGTTGTTGTATTTAATTATCCGCAGGATACCATAAATAACCGGCCTGTTGATAAGCGTGAATATTATATAAAACGCTGTACAGGTATTGCGGGCGATACTTTAAGCCTTATTGATGCACAGGTGTACATAAATGGAAAAGCACAGCCAAACCCGCCAGATGAGCAGCTGGAATACAGTTATAAAACAACGGGAGATAGTATTAACCCCGAACTTTTGAATCAGCTTCATATCACAACTTACGAAGGCCACGAGTACCCGGCAATGACAAAAGGATCAGCGGATATTTTAAAAGGGTATTCAAATATCAAATCAATTGGGCCGGTAATTTCGCCAAAGGGGCTTTCAGACAGTTTAAACCCGGTTTTTCCGCATTTATTTCAAATGCATGTGATGCTAACCCCTCGAATCCCGGATTATAAATGGAGCGTGGATAACTTCGGGCCAATCATCGTACCTAAAAAAGGATGGACGGTAAAGCTTGACAGCATGACATTCCCGCTTTATGAAAGGGCAATCGAAGTTTATGAAAACAACAAAATCCGGGTAACCGGGAAAGATATTTTTATTAATGGAAACAAGACCAACAGTTACACCTTTAAGATGAATTATTACTGGATGATGGGTGATAATCGTCACGACTCTGAGGACTCGGTTTTCTGGGGCTTTGTGCCCGAAGATCATATTGGCGGCAAAGCTTTATTTATTTGGATGAGCTGGGATAGCGATGCACCATTATTTAGCAAAATCCGGTGGGACAGGTTGTTTAATATAATTCGTTAATTAATTGTTAGGCGTTCTCTGCTTATTTAACGAATCACAAATGACGTAGCAGGTACAAGGCACCCAACCTAATCTAACCCAATCAATTAACAATGCCTTAAATCCCAATTTATTTCTTTATTTCATCTTTCCTTGTTATTTTACAGGCAACATTCACAGGAGATGAAAAAAATCATAACAGCCTTCATTGCATTTATCGTCATCCCATTTTTATCAAGTGGTCAAACAACTGATAAAGCTGCTAATGATGCTTACATGATTACCCGGATGGTCAGCAAATTTCATGTGGAACCACGGGCTGTAAACGATGCCTTTTCTGCAAATGTATTTTCAGGCATGCTTGATAAAACCGATGAAGACAGGATGTTCTTTACAAAAAGTGATATCGACAGGCTTAGCGCATACCGCACCACCATTGATGATGAAATAAAGCTTCGCAAAACAGGTTATTTAAACCTTTTTATAAGTATCTATAGGCAGCGCCTTCAGCAGGCTGATTCATTAGTAAATGAAATCAGTAAACCCCCATTTGACTTTTACAGTCAGGAAAAACTTACCGCAGCCGAAGATACTTTATATCCCGCTTCGCTTGCTGCCATGCAGCTAAAGCTGTATAAAAAAATGAAAGCCTGGGTACTCGATGATCTGACCGATGATGTGCCTGGTAATTTTAAATTATTCACACCCATAAAACAAAAAAAATATATTGACAGCGCTTTGCTGGTACTTCAAAAAAAAGGCGCGTCATCCCTAAAAAGAAAGATCAATAATATCCTGCAAAACCCTTATGGCATAACCCAATATGTGAGTAATATTTACTGCGAAACCATAGCTTCATGTTTCGACCCGCATACTGAATTTTTTCCGCCTGATGAAAAAGAAAACTTTGAAAGCGAACTCGGTAAACAGCAGTTTCAATTTGGTTTTAAAATGAAACCCGATAAAAATGGCGGGGTGCTTATTGATAACCTGCAGCCGGGCAGCCCGGCATTTAAAAGCGGCAAATTAAATAAAGGTGACAAGTTTATCAGCTTGCAGTGGGAAGGCCGGCAAGCTGTTGATGTTTCGGATATTACCATACATGAACTTGGTGAGCTTATTGATCAGAGCAATCATAAAAAGGTATTGTTCACCGTAAAAAAAACAGATGGTTCGGTAGTACAGGTTTCGTTGGAGAAAGAACTGGCCCAGGGTGATGACGACGATAGGGTAAAAAGCTTTATCCTGAAAGGCGATAATACTGTAGGTTATATTTACCTGCCGGCATTTTACGAGGATTGGGAAACCAATAACGAAGGCCTGAATGGCTGTGCAAACGATGTTGGTCGTGAAATTTTAAAACTAAAAAAGGAAAACATAAACGGACTCATACTCGATTTAAGGTATAACGGCGGCGGTTCGGTGCAGGAAGCAACCGAGCTTGCTGGAATTTTCATCGGCGCAGGTCCGGTAGCGCAGGAAAAAGGCAATGACGCAAAAGTACATTCCATAAAAAATACAAACCGCGGCACTGTATTCGATGGTCCGCTGGTAATATTGGTAAACGGCTACAGCGCTTCGGCCTCGGAGTTAGTTGCAGGCACCTTGCAGGATTATAACAGGGCGGTTATTATTGGGGCGCCCACTTACGGCAAGGCTACCATGCAGGTGGTTTTGCCCCTTGACACCAATGTAACGCCCGAAAACTTTACGCAGATGCATACCGAAAATTATTTAAAGCTTACTATAAGCAAGTTGTACAGGGTAACCGGCGCCAGCGCACAGGTAAAGGGCGTACAACCTGATATTGTTTTGCCCGACATACTGGATGCTTATATAACAAAAGAAGCGGATGAACCTTATGCCCTGCGCCCAACTATAGTTGATGCCAATAAGTATTACACGGCTTTTACATTCCTACCTATAAAAACACTGGCAGAAAGCGTACAAACAGAAATTGACACGGGTAAATATTTTAATGCTGTTAAAAAACTCATTGCCTGGTCAAAACAGCAAAAGGCGGCAAAAGATATCTCGCTTAATATAAAAGATGCGCTTGCTGATATGGATTCAATAGCAAGAGTTGATGATAACGATATTACTTCGGGTAATAAATCAAAAAAGTTTACCGTACAAAACAACCGGTTTGAAATGGACAGGCTACAGGCCGACAGCAATGTTAAAGACCTGAATGAAGAATTTAGCAGCCAGGTTGCTGCCGACGCTTATATAAATATAGCTTACGATGTACTTGCTAAATTAAAAACCCAATAAAATTTATATTTTCGAAAAAAAATTAGCCGCTATGAGAAAATTATTTACCTCATTTTTTTTGTCCCTGGTTATTATATGTGCGATGATAAAAACCGCAAAAGCGCAGGACCCTGAATCAAGTCCCGTTACGTATATGAATGCTATAAACGGCTCAGAAACGGAAATGGACAAAACCTATATGGCTTATATAAGCGCCAGCGCACATAGCGGGCGGAAGAGAAAGATAGAGAAACTACGTGATAAAACCGTTGAAAGCATTATTACCTGCCAAACGGCTATAACTTATCTACCGGCTTATAAGGGGGATAATTCCTTGCGGCAAAGCAGCCTCACTTATGTAGCGCTTTGTTATAAAATTTTTAATGAAGATTATGCGCACATAGTAAACATGGATGATATTGCCGAACGCAGTTACGATGAAATGCAGGCCTACCTTTTGTTACAGGAAGCCACGAATGACTCGCTTAAAGTTGGCAACGAAAGAATGGATAAAGCTGTTAAAGGCTTTGCTGCAAAGTATAATGTAACACTAAGTACTGAAAAAACAGAGCTTGGAGAAAAAATGGAAGAAGCAGGCAGGGTAGCCAGGTACCGTGATAAGGTGTATCTTTTATTTTATAAATGCAATTGGGAAGATAACCAGCTTACAGAAGCGGTAAATCAAAAAAATGTAACCAAAATTGAGGAAGTAAAAAGCGCACTCGACAAATATGCCAAAGAAGGCCTTAAGGTGCTTGATACTTTAAAAGCATTTGAAAATGATGGTTCCCTGGCCAATGCCTGCCAGCAAGCCCTTACTTTTTATAAAACGGAGGCTGAAACGCAAGTACCTGTACTTACCGATTTCTATTTAAAGGAGGAAAGTTTTGAGAAGCTTAAAACTGCCCTGGAGGCTAAATCTTCCGACCAAAGGACACAAAAGGATGTGGACACCTATAACAGCGCAGTAAATGATATGAATACTGCCGTTAATACCTTTAACCAGACAAATAATGATTTAAACGGCGGGCGTAATGACGTTAACAATACATGGACAGCTACCGAAAAGCAATTTTTGGATACGCATACGCCGTATTATAAGTGATTTGGGAAATGGGTAAAAATACCCTATTGACTTACGAATTGCACAAAACATAAAGAAAGGCCATTTTTTCGTATGGATTATTTTCGTGTATTGTGATAAAAAATTTATGTTATGAAAAAGCAATTATCATTGCCTGAAAAAGCCCGGTTCGTTGTATCCGCAAACGACCAGGAGGTATTTTTTAAAGCCCTTATGAACCCCTTAGGTCCTAATAAAAAACTGCGTGGTGCTGCAGACCGTTATAAAGAATTTATAAAAACAAATAAATGAGCGTCAAAACGAATCCGCTGAATGCTTTATTTAACAAAAAGGATTTTTAATAAGAATCAGAAATATTTTATCGTTTTGGTGAGGTCACCAAAACGATAACTCAAACAAAAGAAGGCAAAGATAAAGAGGGTTCTATTCCAATTTGATTTATGCCCGAAACTTTTTAACTGCCTACTTCAAACTGCCCACTGATCTCACCATCCCTTCCAATGCATCAATCCAAGTCGCTGAGTCATTCAAACTTTCCACCAGTTGTACATGTTCACCGCCTAAAGCTTTAAATTCTGCACCGTATTCTTCGGTTACTTCATAAACTGTTTCCAGGCAATCAGCAACAAAGGCAGGGCAAAATACCAGGAGGCGCTTTTTGCCATCCTTGGCCAGTTTGGCAACTATTTCGCTCGTGTAGGGCTGTACCCACGGGTCGTTACCTAAACGGGATTGAAAACAAATGGTATATTTTTCTTTGGGAATATTTAATTTTTCAGCTATCAGTTGTGCGGTATGATGCGATTGCGCCGAATAACAAAATTTATTGATGTCGTTAATTGAATCGCAGCAGTCATCAGATTTTAAACAATAGTTGCCGGTATGGTCGCATTTTATCAATTGCCGCTGCGGTAAACCATGAAAGCTGAATAAAACATGATCATACGTTTCGGGCTGATATTTTTTACCATTATTGGCAAAGGTTTCTATCATCAGCTCATTATCATGGAATGAATTAATAAATGAAACAGGCGGCGTAGTTTGCCATTGGCCAATTATCCCCATCACTTTTTCATAAACAGACCCTGTGCTGGCGGAAGCGTATTGCGGGAACAGGGGGATAACCTGTATGCTTTCAACCAATGAGCTTTTAAGCCTGTTTAATGCGGATTCAATCGATGGGCTTTGATAACGCATAGCCAGTTCCACCTGGTAATCATAGCCCAAACGTTGCTGTAATGCTTGATGCTGTAATTTGCTGTAATACAGCAACGGGGAACCTGTTTCATCGCTCCATATTTTTTTATACAATTTCGCTGATTTCGGGCTCCGTACAGGAACAATTATACCTTTAACCAAAAACGCACGCGAAATAGGGTTTATATCGATCACTCTTGGATCCATTAAAAATTCATTTAAATACTTACGGACGTCTTTAGTTTCCGGGCTATGAGGCGTACCCAGGTTTACCAGTAAAATTCCTTTTTTCGACATATTTTTTGCGCAGCAAAAATAGGAAAATTAGTGATTGGAGTTTGAAGGTTACAAATTAGTTGACAATTTGGTGATTTGTATTAGTCAACAGTAGGTTGGAAAGAGCCTGTTTAAGATTTTAACTGCCAACTGCTTACTGAAAACTGCCAACTTTTAAAACCGCTCCAACTCTGCCTTCACTTCCTGCATCAGCCACATAGGGGTGGATGTTGCCCCCGCTATGCCAACTGTATCTCCGGGAGAAAACATGGTATTTAGCAGTTCACTTGTAGATGATATAAAATAAGTAGCCGGGTTATGTTTGCGGCAAACCTCGAATAAAACCTTGCCGTTTGATGATTTCCTGCCCGAAACAAATACGATCTTATCGAACTTACTTACAAATTCTGGCAGATCCTGGTCGCGGTTTGATACCTGGCGGCAAATGGTATCATTCGCTTTCAGGGCATACCCGCGTTCCAAAAGCTGGTCCTTTACATTATAAAATTTTTCCATGCTCTTTGTGGTCTGGCTGTAAAGGGTAATGTTATGAGGCAATTCTATATTGTCAAGCTCAGCAATATCCTGGAAAACAAGCGCTTCATCATTTGTTTGTCCTTGTAAGCCTACCACTTCAGCATGACCATGTTTGCCGAATATTAATATTTTTTCATTTGCATCGAAAGATGTTTTAATACGGTTTTGCAATTTCAATACTACCGGGCACGAGGCATCAATCAAAGTAATATTGTTCTCTAAAGCAATCCGGTAGGTATCGGGCGCTTCACCATGGGCGCGGATCAGTACTTTTTCGTTGGAGAGGTTTTTTAAATCAGCATGTTCAATGATCTTCAGGCCTTTTGCCTTTAAGCGCTCAACTTCTTCATCATTATGAACAATATCGCCCAGGCAATAAAGGTAGCCGTCTTCGGCCAGTATCTCTTCGGCCATGTCAATGGCATACACCACCCCAAAGCAAAAGCCCGAATCCTGGTCAATAGTAACCTTTAATTGATAATCTCCCATTGCGGTGCAAAATTAATTAAAAATGTTCATTAGTTCACTTGTTCATTAGTTCATTAGTTCATTGGTGCGATGTTTAAATAGATATGGAAAATAATAAATCCGAAATGAAACATCCGAAACGGCAAAGCCCTCTTGAGCACCTTAAAAAACAAACAATAGCGAAAAATCCGAAATCAAACCCGCCGTCCCTTCCATAAGTTAGTTTTAGTAAGATGCCTTTGTATCGATAGAAATGCAATAATCGTCATGTTTACCATTTGTATGGGATGGGTAATAACATTGTATACCGCAGATTGCCCGGAAGATAACGAGGTCATGATACGGGTAAGTATAATTAAACCCACCATAAAGAATATCAATTGAAAATTCAATGTCATTATAATCACTATCGGGCCGACTATATTCAGTAAAATATTTAATAACAAGCCGGTTATACTATAATTAAATAAGGCAAGGACATTTTTACTAAAACCGTTTATTGCCTGCCTGTAGTTTTTATACATCCGGCAGCTGATCATGCCGTTCGCTAATAAGACTTCGCCGTCATAGGCTGATGATTTTACTAATTTCATAATCTCGGCATCTTCAACCACTTTATCCCTTGCCTGGCTATGCCATTGGTTTTGTTTGTAAATGGCAGCATCAAATAGCATAAATTGTCCGCAAGCCGTAGCAATTACAGCAGTTTTCGTGAGGTATACCAATCTTAGAGGAAGCAAGTTCAACGCGATATAATTCATTAATGGCACAGTTGTTTTTTCGCCTGTAGTTTGCATAACCTGGTTTGGAAACAGGCTTAATAAACCAAGCTTATGCAGCTGAACCCGGTGAACGGCGCTATTGATGAGGCCATTGCTTACACTTTCATCTGCATCTAAAAATAAAAAGTACCTGCCTTTTGCTTTCTGCGATAACTGGTAGCATGCATAGGTTTTTCCGAGCCATCCCCGTGGTAATTTATTGCCTTTAATTACAATAAAACGGGGGTGGTCTTCAGCAAAAGCCGAACAGATTGCATAAGTGCGGTCAGAGGAATCATCATCATAAATAATTACCTCGTAGTTTTTATAATCCTGCTCATATATTGACCCGAGCAGTGTTAATATATTTTCTCCTTCATTTCGGGCTGGAATTAATATGGATACGAGATCGTCATATGCCCAGTTTACCCTCGTCAGCTTTGGGTTTGATACAAAATTAAAAACCGTTACCGTAAAGCGGATGATGAGGAAGAATAAGGTAATGGAAATGACTATGATCAATTTTATGAAACTATTTTGTTGTAAAACGTTGACGTACGGAATTTATAATATGATATATTTCTTTTTATATATACTTGGCTTTTTCTTTTTGTTCCGCAGATAAAGTATCCTTATCTTTTCATCGTATTTAAAGCCAGCAAAAACATAATGATCTTCCATGTATTTCTTAGATAACGCTTTATTGAGATTACAATCACTATCAACCGGATGTACAAAATAAGGTGCATAAGAACCAATATCAGGCATGCCCTTATCTTCATTTAATTTACTTGAATATCCATCAAATTCATGAAATGTTGTATAAATAAAACATAGCCTTCCATTGTTTTCAAGATCAATAAGTTTACTTGGAACTTCTACATCAATGGTATCGTCATAATGATCAAAAACCATTTGTATGTTATTGTTTTCAATGTTAATAATGGAAAATTCGCCCCTTTCTCCTGCGCCATATAAAACGCCAAATAATAAAATTACCGAATGTGTGTCAGTCTTTTTGAAAAACAAAAGATTTGTGTTAACCGCATTTTTATTTGAATCCAAAAACCATTTATCTACTGTTGTCCATGAATCTTTTGCATGAAATATTTGTTTTTTAAATCCGGAAATAGAAATTGTAATCCTGTTAAATGATGACTTTTCGGGTAAAGATGAACTTAGAATGATAGTGTCAGGTTTATTATCGTTGTTAATATCAGTTAAAATTGTTCTGATAGTTCTGTAATGAACCTTTGTTTTAGCGGTTTGGCCAAAAGCAGGTAAACATATACTTAAAAGCAAAACATTAAAAAGTATCTTCATAATAATGAGGTTATATATTTAACAATAACATTGGTTGCCCCGGTATGCTCTTTTACATAAACCTGGATTTTTTTTCTTGTGCTACTATAAAATTCTTCATCGGTTATTAAAGTATTGACTATTCCTTTCAATTGAGTTTCATTGCTTACACTAAATCCGGCCTTTAAAGCGACGAGTTCATGCGCTTCTTTAAATTTTAAATAATTAGGTCCAAAAATTACAGGCAAGCCAAAAGCAGCGGCTTCCAGCGTGTTATGGATACCCGCGCCAAAACCACCCCCAATAAAGGCAATATTGCCATATTGATATAATGAGGATAACATGCCGATATTGTCGATAATGAGGGTTTGGTGAGTGGTGTGCGGTGAGTGATGACTGATAAATTGCGAGTATTTTATTGTTGAATTTACTGGTAAAAGCCCAATCAACTTATTGATTTTTTCATCGCTGATTTCGTGCGGGGCAAAAATAAATTTCCAGTTAGGGTAGAGGCTAACTAAAGCGGTTATTAATTTTTCATCCTGCGGCCACGTACTGCCTGCGATAAATATTTTATGGCCATCTTTAAATTCGTTTATGTCCGGTATTTGTTTTGGATGTTGCGCATTGGCCCAAACCCTGTCAAAACGGGTGTCCCCGCTAATAGCAACATTGCTGATACCTATTTCTTTCAGCAATTGTTTTGAACGTTCATCCTGTACAAAAAAATAGCTTACAAATCCCAATATTTTACGTTGCAGGCTGCCGTACCATTTAAAATAGATTTGCCCCGGCCTGAATATCCCCGAAATAATATAAACAGGTATATGGCGTAAGTACATTTCGTTAAAAAAATGATACCAGTATTCGTATTTTGTAAATATGGCGAATTTTGGCTGTATGGCATCAATAAATTTCCGCGCATTTTGTGAAGTATCCAGGGGGAGATAATAAACAACATCGGCAAGGGGCGTACTTTTCCTTACTTCGTAACCCGAAGGTGAAAAAAAAGTAATAACTATTTTATCCTGTGGATATAAAGTTCTGAATTGTTCTAAAACCGGCCGCCCCTGCTCAAACTCTCCGAGTGAGGCAAAATGAAACCAAATGCTTTCCGGATAACGTATAAATGCGCGTTCTTTCCGTCCGCTAATCCAGAGTTTTGCTTTTTTATTGAAAAATGAAGCAAACCAGACAGAAAAAAAATATAATTTAATTACAATATTATAAAATAATAGCATTTTAATTATGAATTATTAACTTAGCAGGGCATAAATGTAACAGAATTAAAATAAATTAAGAGCAGACATTACTTATAAAACAAAAACAATTAACAATAAATACCTATGAAAATTGCTGTTATCGGAACAGGCTATGTTGGCCTTGTAACCGGAACCTGTTTAGCAGAAACCGGTAATGAGGTTATCTGTGTGGATATAGTTGAAGAAAAAGTTAACAAGATGCGGGCCGGCGAAATGCCGATTTATGAGCCTGGGCTCGATCTCCTCTTCCACAGAAATATAAACCAGGAAACATTAAAATTTACAACTGACCTTGCCGAGGCCGTGGGTCCGGCAAAAGTTATATTCCTGGCATTGCCTACCCCTCCGGGGGCCGATGGGTCTGCGGACCTGAGCTACGTGCTTGGTGCGGCGAAGGATATAGCGAAACTGATTAAAGAATATAAGGTTATCGTAACCAAATCAACAGTTCCTGTAGGGACAGCAGATAAAGTTACTGCGGTAATGAAAGCCAATACCGATGTGCCATTTGCTGTTGTATCAAACCCTGAATTTTTACGGGAAGGCGTTGCCGTTGAGGATTTTATGAAACCCGACAGAGTTGTTATCGGGACGATGGATGAGAAAGCACGGCAGGTGATGGGAGATCTTTATGGGCCTTATGTGCGCCAGGGTAACCCAATATTGTATATGGATGAACGATCTTCCGAGCTAACTAAATATGCAGCTAATTCTTTCCTGGCAACCAAGATCACTTTTATGAACGAGATTGCTAATATGTGCGAGCTTGTAGGCGCTGATGTGGATATGGTGCGAAAGGGCATAGGCGCTGATGCACGGATAGGTAAGCGGTTCCTGTTTCCGGGAGTAGGCTATGGCGGCAGCTGTTTCCCTAAGGATGTTCAGGCGCTGGCAAAATCTGCCGAAGAAAATAAATATGAGTTCAAAATATTGAACTCTGTAATGGAAGTTAACGAAACCCAAAAGAAAAGATTGGTGGTAAAGATGCGCGAGCATTATGGCGAAGGTGGCTTAAAGGGGAAAAAAATTGCCCTTTGGGGATTGGCTTTTAAACCGGAGACGGATGATATACGGGAAGCCCCGGCATTATATATTATTGATGAATTGCTTGCTGAAGGCGCCTCGGTAGCTGCCTATGACCCGGAAGGCATGCCAAATGTAAAAAAACTGCTTGGAGACAAAATTACCTATGCCGCCGACAGGTATGCCGTGCTTGAAGGTGCAGACGCTTTACTAATAGTAACTGAATGGTCGGTTTTCAGGACACCGGATTTTGATTTTATGAAAGAAAAATTAATTGCTCCTGTTATATTTGACGGACGTAACCTTTATGACCTCGAGAAAATGAAGGATTGCGGTTTTTATTATAGCAGCATCGGACGTAAAACAATAAGCTAATGGGAGTGCGTGAACGGATATTGATAACCGGGGCCGCCGGGTTTTTAGGCTCACATTTGTGCGACAGGTTTATTAAAGAAGATTATCATGTTATAGGCATGGATAACCTTATTACGGGCGACCTGCGGAACATTGAACATTTGTTTAAACTGGAGAACTTTGAGTTTTATAACCATGATGTTTCCAAATTTGTTTATGTCCCTGGCGATTTGCATTATATACTTCATTTTGCCTCGCCTGCAAGCCCTATTGATTACCTGAAAATACCTATCCAAACTTTAAAGGTAGGCTCATTGGGTACGCATAACCTATTGGGCTTGGCGCGATCAAAAAATGCAAGGATGCTGATCGCATCAACATCCGAAGTTTATGGCGACCCGAGTGTAAACCCCCAGCCTGAAGAATATTGGGGAAATGTGAACCCGGTTGGCCCGCGCGGGGTTTATGATGAGGCTAAACGTTTCCAGGAAGCGATAACAATGGCTTACCATACTTTCCATGGGTTGGAAACCCGTATCGTAAGGATATTTAATACCTACGGCCCACGTATGCGGCTGAACGATGGGCGTGTATTGCCCGCCTTTATTGGGCAGGCTTTGAGGGGCGAACCCTTAACCATGTTTGGCGATGGCTCACAAACACGGGCATTTTGTTATGTGGATGACCTGGTTGAGGGCATTTACCGCTTATTATTCAGCGATTATACCCAACCGATGAATATTGGCAACCCGGACGAAATAACCATAAGGGAGTTTGGCGAAGAGATCATCAAGTTAACCGGTACTGATCAAAAACTGATCAGCCTGCCATTACCTACTGATGACCCCAAGCAACGCAGGCCGGATATTACCAAAGCAAAAAGTATTTTGGGATGGGAGCCAAAAGTTTCCAGGGGAGAAGGTTTAAAAATTACTTTCGAATATTTTAAATCGCTGCCCGAGAAAGAAATCCAACACAAAGATTTTACCTATTATAATAAACACTAATGGCTAAAATATTAGTAACAGGCGGTTTAGGGTATATCGGTTCTCATACTGTAGTTGAATTAATAAATGCCGGTTACGAACCGGTAATAGTTGATGACCTGTCAAACTCTCAGCCACAAATATTAGATCAGCTAAGTAAAATTATAGGGTTTAAACCTGTTTTTTACCAGTTTGACCTTTGTGATGAACAAAAACTCATAGAATTTACTAAAGCAGAACCTGGCATTGCCGGCATTATTCATTTTGCTGCTTTTAAAGCCGTTGGCGAATCGGTACATAAACCATTAAAATACTACCGCAATAATTTAATCTCCCTGTTGAATTTATTAAATATATATAGTGGCAAACCAGTAAACTTTGTTTTTTCATCAAGTTGCACCGTTTATGGGCAGCCCGATGAACTGCCTGTTACCGAAAATGCACCTATAAAACCGGCACAATCGCCTTATGGTAATACAAAACAAATAGCCGAGGAAATATTGAAAGATGCGATCATTTCGGGTGATGCGCAAAAGGCGGTATCACTAAGGTATTTTAACCCGGTGGGTGCGCATGAATCGGCATTGATTGGCGAACTCCCTATTGGGGTACCCCAAAACCTGGTGCCTTTTATTACACAAACCGCTATTGGCAAACGTGAAAAAATAACAGTTTTTGGCAATGATTATTATACAAAGGATGGCAGTTGCGTTCGCGATTATATCCATGTGGTTGATTTGGCAAAGGCACATGTCGCGGCATTAAAATTTATGGAACGAGATGATTTTAACGGCTATGATGTATTTAATTTGGGCACAGGAGATGGCAACTCTGTATTAGAAATAATATTTGCTTTTGAACGGGCAACCGGGATAAAATTAAATTATGAAATAGGGCCGCGTCGTAGTGGTGATGTTGAACAAGTTTGGGGCGATGTAACTAAATCGGCAAAGGAACTGCATTGGCGCGCAAAATTGGGAATTGATACTATGATGTCATCTGCCTGGGAGTGGGAAAAATATTTGTCGCAAAATCCGTTATAGATAAAGCCCAAATGTGACTATCCCAACGGGATAAATAATAAACGAATAACTCTTCTGATGAAAAAGATAATTATTACAGGCGGGGCTGGTTTTATCGGATCGCATGTAGTGCGCCGTTTTGTAAAAAACTATCCGGCGTATAGTATAATTAACCTGGATAAGTTAACCTACGCCGGTAACCTGGCTAATTTAAAGGATATTGAAAAAGAGCCGAATTATAAATTCATAAAGGGTGATATTGTTGATATTGATTTTATAACCGGGCTTTTTGCTGAGGTAAATCCTGACGCAATTATACACCTGGCGGCAGAATCGCATGTTGACAGGTCGATTACTAACCCCCTTGAATTTGTTATGACCAATGTGGTTGGCACAGTTAACCTGTTAAATACCGCCCGTCAATCATGGAAAGGGAGGTATGATAAAACACGCTTTTACCAGGTGTCAACAGATGAAGTTTATGGCTCATTAGGTGAAGCTGGCATGTTTACCGAGGAAAGCGCTTATGACCCACATTCGCCATATTCGGCTTCAAAAGCAAGTTCTGATCATTTTGTAAGAGCCTATTATGATACTTATGGTCTTGATACGGTAATTTCCAATTGCTCAAACAATTATGGATCCTATCATTTCCCAGAAAAGCTAATACCGCTTGCGATAAATAACATCAAACAAAAAAAAACCGTTCCCGTATACGGTAAAGGAGAGAATGTGCGCGATTGGTTATGGGTTGAAGACCATGCAAGGGCAATTGACCTGGTATTTCATAAAGCGAAACCCGGTTCAACTTATAATATAGGGGGTCATAATGAGTGGAAAAACATTGACCTGATCAATTTGTTATGCAGCATACTGGATAAGAAACTAAACAGGCCTGCCGGGGAATCAGCACGTTTAATTACATTTGTTACTGATCGTGCCGGTCATGACCAAAGGTATGCAATTGATGCAGCAAAACTTAAAAATGAATTAGGATGGGTACCATCAATTACTTTTGAAGATGGTTTGGAAAAAACAGTTGACTGGTATCTTGAAAATGAAGAATGGCTGAATGATGTGACTTCGGGCCATTACCAGCAATATTATAACGAGCAATATAATAATCGCTAAAAATGTTTGGATTTTTTAAAAACAAATATCGCAAGAAAAATATCGCCCTTGATTATAGCTCACTCATGGTTGATATGCACTCGCATGTCCTTCCGGGCATTGATGATGGTGCAAAAACACCCGAGGATTCAATTGCCCTTATAAGAAAAATGATGGATCTGGGCATTAAAAAAATAATCGCCACCCCACATATTATGGCTGATTATTATAAAAACACAGCAGAAACAATTAATGGAGCCCTCGCCATACTAAAAGCCGAACTTGTAAAGGAAAACATTGATATAGTAATTGAGGCAGCTGCCGAACATTATTTCGACGAAACTTTTGAGGCCCGTGTAAATAAACAGGAATTAATGATAATGGGGGATAATTATGTGCTTTTTGAATTTTCATTTATCAGTCAGCCGCCGAATGCAATACCTGTTATTCAAAAATTAAAGGATCTTGGTTACAAACCTATTCTTGCCCATCCAGAAAGGTACCCGTACCTGGAGCTGGACCAGTTTAAATCATTGCATGATTGGGGATTATCTTTCCAGTTAAATACCATATCATTAACAGGTTATTATGGTAAGGACGCTAAAAAACTTGCAGAAAGTTTGATAGATCACCAATTGATTGATTTTATATCCAGCGATATGCACCATTTAAGACACGCCGAA